>ERZ1673752.132-NODE-132-length-135206-cov-14.429571_pt1 | contig 135206 bp, 114 predicted proteins | sample MGYA00580195_ERZ1673752 | MGnify/ENA primary metagenome ERZ1673752 (study PRJEB41218, sample SAMN15661744) | gut metagenome | host: Homo sapiens | place: Canada: London | collected 2015-08-20/2019-03-30 | study: EMG produced TPA metagenomics assembly of... | reverse complement strand
GCGTAAACGAGTACACGCAACTGCTCGTCAAGGAATAACCCTAAGGGGCACATCTTAGCATTAGAGAAGGCAATTCGGGGGCATCTCCCGGATTGCCTTCTTCCTATTCTTGACCAGCTCGTTCTCAATGGAACGAGCTCTCCTGAGTACAGTATGAGAAAATATCCCCTTACAACACACCCTAATACACTTGTACCTTTTGCGCTACAGAGCTTCTTCTTTTACTTTCTCTTCCAACTCTTTGCCGATACCTTTGCGCTAATAATACCAATCTACCCATTCGTATCCATCCGGCCGCTTATCCGTCCGTTGTCGGGGACTGCTTCCTATTATCTTGATTGTTGCTTCGAGGCTTTACGACCATTGGTACGTGCCTTCTCTACAAATCATAGGGAGGATTTATTGAGGAAGTAGGCATAAATGGTTGAGGAGATACGTATATTTGTGTGATCGGAACTTATCGGAGTTTATCAAAACCTATCAGAGTTTATCGGGATGGATTGGTGATGTTGGCGGTAGCGTGTGGTGCGGTAGGTAGGCTTTCGATAAATTCTGATAAGCTCCGTCGGTAGTAGGCGGCAGTGCTCGGTAGATGCTTTTGCTAAAGAATAAGGGAGGGCTTCCGGTGGAAGCTCTCCCTTGTACGATTAGATGTTGTGTAACCGACTATTACTTACGGGCACCCGTGAATTGGATATCGTCAAGTGTACGGTACCAAATATTGTTGAAAGAGCCACTGGCAACGAATACGCCCGTGATGGAACCATTTCCTCCGGGCGTGGCTTCGTTAATCCACGGCGCGTATTTGCTGGTTTCGGCAGAAACGCCTGATGCTCCATCCGCTTCGCTCTTTTCAAGCTTGCCATGGAAAGTTCCATTATCCGGCATGTGGTTATATACGTTCCCTTCTTTCCAACCGGAGAATTGTACATTGCGTAGAGTCACTAAACGATTGTTCATCTCTGTGCGACGAGCAATGAGTTCTTCCGGAGTGTCAAATACGATAGGCTCAAGAATGAAATCTTCATCAGTGATTACAAGATCGTTTATTGAAAGGCCGAGTTGCTGGGTCGTTTTATAGATAGTAAATGATTTGTTCTTCAGATTGATTGAGATAATCTTGTTCATCGGGATAGATTCATTCATATCCTTTGTTGCTTTTTCTTTAAGCCGAACCATTACTCCCGCTTTACTATCGCCTAAATAGATGTTAGATAAGCTGTTCATATTGTCCTTCCCACTGATACGCACAACACGAATTGTAACATCCTCTGTGACCGTTCCGGCACCGGGATATTTAGCCAGTATCGCAGCTAATCCACCATCTAATTCTTTATTGGGTTCTTCTGCCTTTCCGGCCTGCTTGACGGTGAATGTGAAAGTCTTACTTTCTTCTCCACGTGTCTTTGTTGCAATGGTGTAATTTATTGTGATAATGGCAGTCCTTTCAGTAGCAGTAGTATTTGCCTTTATGTCAAGCTTCAGATTTTCACCTTCTTTAGTAGCTACTACAGCACTTTCGTTAGAAGACTGTACGGTCCAGCTTGCTGCATTAGTAACGACAGGATAGTTTTTCGTAGCGGCTTCTGCGCCTACTTCTATGGTTTCGCCTGTTTGAATACCTGTGATAGTAAGCGTAGAGGAGGTTGCTTCGTCCGGAGTAAGTTCGCCATTGATAGGTTCAACTTCATTCCAGTCTGTGATCGTACCATTTAAGCCCGGCACCTCAACAAGAGACTCGCCTTGAAGCTTTAGTACAAATGAGATGCGCTTTCCATCCACAAACTCAGTATTGGCAGGAATGGTGTAGGAATATTGTTTACTAGCAATTGTAGCAATTATTTTACCATCGGCTAGTGTTTGAGGTAATACGTAGGCATTGAATTGGGCCGGGGTTTTAGTGCTCTCACTGAGGTTCATGTCAGCTTGGGTGTTGATGTTGCTGAATGAGCCGTTAGCTAATGCGAAAGTACCTTTTGTATTGAACCCTTCAACCTTAATGGTAGCACCCGGAAGCGGGTTATTAGCTTCGTCTCTTAGCTCTATGCGTACAGCAGAGAGTACGTGACGGAAAGTGAGTACCAGCTGACCGATAGTTGCTGTACTATTTTTCTCTTTTAAATTATTGCTATAAAGCAGATCCAGTCCGGGCTGTTCGCCTGCTGTGTTAATGGTGATGGTTCTATCGGCAGATACGGGAGTGGCTTGTGGCCAAAAGGCGATAAAGTCCACTTTGGCTTCGTTCTTGGGGAAGAACATTTTGTCGGCATCTGTCGCAGCTTTAAATTGTTGCGTTCCATCACCACCGGTGGCAGTAGTATATACCTTATTGTCTGCGTAGAGTTGTTCGGGAGTGGCTTGATCAAGGGCTACTCCGGAGGCAACCATGTAAACCCCAATTTTATCGTTCGCTTCCCAAGTGGCATCATATGCCTTGAGAGGATTAGTGCGAATATTGGAGCTAAGTGTAATAGGTTGATCGCCAACCATGATTGTGTCGCGAGGGCATACTCCTTTGTCTGAATTACAAGACGAGAATGCAGCAACGACCGCTAATGCGGTTAGTGAAGTACGAAAGAATGATTTCATCATATTATATAGAATTGGTCTTCTTCTAATTCTCTTCTATCTATATTTGGTATTATTTATTCCGGCTACATAATTTGGGGAAGGTTAATCTCTCTAATTGATTACTCGATAGTATAATTTAGATGTGTTTACCCACCCTTCAATTGCAAATGTACATGATATAAATTAAATGTCGGTTACAAAGCACTTCGAAAAGTCTCATTAGGTAGCTAACACGCTAATGTATTTCTCTTATTCTTACTCCTTATTATACCATCGCTTGATGAGTCTCATGGATTCAAAATTCTGTTGATGAATAATAATACGTACTTTTGTACAAGTAGGAAGTATGGGTATAAAGAGAAGCAAAGCGCTATCATGAATGTACATATCAATGAGGAGTGGAAAGAGCATCTTTGTAAAGAGTTTGATCGCTTTTATTTTCAAGAGCTTGTTTCCTTTGTAAAACATGCTTATGCAAGTGAAGAGTGTTATCCGCCCGGAAGGTATATCTTCCGAGCTTTTGATGAGACGCCTTTTAGTAGGGTAAAGGTGGTTATCTTAGGTCAGGATCCTTACCATACTCCTGGAGCAGCAGAAGGGCTGGCATTTTCAGTTCCTCAAGATAAGCCGATTCCACCCAGCCTACGCAACATATTGAGTGAGATTGAGAAGGATACGGGTAACCCTTCAATCATTGTAGGAGGTCATTTAGGCCCGTGGGCGCAGCAAGGGGTACTATTGCTTAATAGTACGCTTACCGTAGCGAAGGGACGAGCCGCCTCTCATGCCGGTCATGGCTGGGAGACTTTTACAGATGCTGCCATTAAGAGTCTGGCCACAGAGCGAAGTGGGTTGGTTTTTATGTTATGGGGGAGCTATGCGCAGCGTAAGATTGGCTTGATCCCAGAGGGACGGCACTTAATCCTATGTGCTCCACATCCCTCTCCGCTCTCTGCATCGCGAGGTTTTTTCGGGTGCAAGCACTTTACGCAAGCCAATCAATATTTAGTGGCACAGGGTAAAGAGGCTATTTGTTGGTAGATGTGCTTACTAATTGATTTATAGTGCGTTAGGAGAAATAGCAAGTGGGTTGAAAAAAGATATAGATGTTTCAAGTGAAAGATTAGAACCTTTTAGTTGAAACATCTATATGTTTTGATCAAAAGGTTCAGATAGTTTGAAAGAGAGGTTAATTCAAAATAATGTAGTACCTTTGCCGAGCTATATAATAAAGAGAAACGAATAGAACAAGAGTTAAATGGCAACTAAAATTAGATTGCAGCGCCACGGTCGGAAGGGATATCCCTTCTATCAGATTGTAGTGGCAGACAGCAGGGCTCCACGAGATGGAAAGTTTATTGAAAGGATAGGCACGTATAACCCCAATACCAATCCTGCTACAGTAGATTTGAAGTTCGATAGAGCTCTTTATTGGCTTACTGTAGGTGCACAACCTACCGATACTGCACGCAACATACTCTCTCGCGAGGGAGTGCTGCTGAAGAAGCATCTTTTAGGTGGTGTCCGGAAGGGCGCATTTGATGAAGCTGTGGCAGAGCAACGCTTTGAAGCTTGGAAAGAAAAGCGTCAGCAGCGTTTAGATACAGTACGTAGTAAGGACGAAGCAGCTAAGCGTGAAGAAGAAAAGAAGCGTTTGGCAGCTGAAGAAGAGATAAACAGAAAGAACGAGGAACTAATCGCTGAGCGCAAGCGCGCAGAAGAAAAGGCGAAGGAGGAAGAAGAGGCAGCAAAGCGTGCTGCTGAAGCCGAAGCACTTAGTGCTGAGGTAGCTCCTGCAGAAGAACCGGCAGCAGCTCCTGAGGCTGAAGCTACTGAAGCTACTGAAGCTTAAAAAAAGAAGAGTAAGCAGACCCATTCCTCTGCTTCTGTTTTGTAATATGAATTAAGCGAGACCCTTGCTTTTGTAGCGAGGGTCTCTTTTTTAATAGTATGTCACAAGAAGATCCTTCTCCTCAGAGCGGTACATCTCAAAATATAGTAGAGATAACCCATGATGGAGCTATTGGCTATCGGGCATGGCGCTTTCCCTCCGGCTTAAGGCTTATTTATCGTCCGGACGAAGAACCTGTTGCCTACATGGGTTATATAGTGGCAGTCGGATCAGGCAATGACCCAATGCATTACCATGGAATGGCACACTTTATAGAGCATATGCTTTTCAAGGGTACCAAACTTCGTTCTGCGCGGGCTATTATTAATCGTATGGAAGAGGTTGGGGCGGACTTTAATGCCTACACAACCAAGGAGGAAACCTTTATCTACACAGCTGCCCTTGCTGAGCATGCGCCTCGAGTGATTCAACTTATGACAGACGTAGTTAAGCACAGTACATTTCCACTCGAAGAGATGGCCAAAGAGAAAAATGTAATTCTCGAAGAGCTGAATAGCTATAAGGACACTCCTTCTGAGATGATATTCGATGAATTTGAAAATCTACTTTTCCATGCCACTCCTTTGGGGCATAACATATTAGGTACGGAGCGTTCTCTTGAGCGTATTACCAGAGAGGCGGCTCTGAACTTTATGAGTCAATACTATCGACCAGAGAGAATGGTTTTCTGTATTAGAGGAAAAGTCCAATTGGATGCACTGTTTGATTATCTTCTTAAAGAATTTCCCCCATCAGTACAGAATAGGACTTTGCAGAAGCAGCAAGAAATTCGTGTTAAGCCAATGCTTCGGGAGCGAGTAACTCATCGCTTCAATACGCATCAGGTGCATCGTGTAATGGGCTGTGAGGCTTACTCTTTATACGATAAACGCAGTTATGCATTGGCTTTACTAAATAACATTTTGGGAGGACGGGGAATGAATGCACGTCTTAACTTGATTCTCCGCGAAGATTTAGGGGTCGTTTACTCAGTAGAAAGTAACTACTCTCCCTATGCAACTACCGGTTGTTTTTCCATCTATTTCGGTGCTGCTAAAGAGCATTTAGAAGAAGCTACGGAGCGAGTGTGGAAAGAGCTGAGACGATTTATTAATGAACCAATCGAGGAGTCTGATTTACGAGCGGCATGCAGGCAAATAATGGGACAGATGGCCGTAGCGGAAGATAATCGCGAGAATGCTTTCTTGGCCATGGGAAAAAGCTTTATGCTCTATAATCGTTATGAGTCAAGAGAAGAAGTGGCTGCACATTATGCCGCTGTGTCGGCTGACGATATTGTTCAAGTGGCAAAAGAGCTATTTGGTGCTAACAAAATGCTTACTCTGACTTATCGATAATCTCCTAATTAGTGACCTTCGTATGAAATTCTCTCTGCGCAATCTTACTATTTACTATCATTTTTTGAACCTATCCTTCAAGTTTCAATGAACACAACTACTAGATAACTACATACAATATGAAGCTTCCTAAAGACTATCTTTATACCTTAGAAATGAAAGTGCGTGATTACGAATGCGATTTGCAGGGGGTAGTGAATAATGCGAATTATCTGCATTACATGGAGCATACCCGGCATGAGTTTTTACTTACTTTGGACGAGGATTTTGAGTCACTTCACAAAGATGGAATTGATCTCTTTGTCAGACGAGTTGAGGTGACTTATTTGCGTTCCTTAAGGAGTGGAGACCTATTTGTAAGCGGGCTTACTATGAGGCGAAGTGGAGCTAAATTGTGCTTTCAGCAAGATATATATCTAACAGATGGCACCCCCATTTCCAAGGGAATTGTAGAAGCTGTAGCTGTAGTAAATGGAACTATCTCAAGAGGTGAAATATTTGATCGATTAGTTGAGATAGCAGTACGTAAAGAAGGTGTAGCGCATTAATTTATAATTCTTCTTACCTTTGCTTTGTAAGAAGGACATAAAAAGCTAATTCTATTCAGATGCAGTACTTTTACTATGTAAACGGCAGTCAGTATGGACCCGTTAGTTTGGATATTCTAAGGCAGAGAGGGATAACTTCCGACACATTGGTATGGAGAGAGGGACTTAGCACATGGGTAAAAGCCGGTGAGCTTCCGGAGCTAAGCAGCCTTTTCCAAAATAACAATGCCTCAGTGCAGCCTCCCTTCCCCCAGCAATCCTATACTCAATATAATAATGCAAGTAGTGCGCAGTCTTACAATACACTACAGAACAAACCGATCAAGCCGGAGAATTATTTGGTTTGGGCCATATTGAGCACTATATTTTGCTTTTTCCCCTTTGGTATTGTGGCTATTGTGATGGCTGCCGGAGTAGATGATGCCTATAATAGGGGTGACTATGAGGCTGCACAGCAGAAGAGTAAGAAAGCACGTATGTGGGCTATGTGGAGTGCTTTGACAAATGTAATTGTTCTGGTTGTCTACCTCATTGTGATCTTTTTTACTGTTTCCGGCGTGGCTCTGTTCGGAGCTGCTAATCTATAAGAAATACTCAATTAGAACTTCAAATAAACATTATATATGGAATATTATTACAATCAAGGAGGGCAACCTGTAGGACCCGTAGACTTAGATGCTCTTCGGAGCGTTGGCTTGACTCCGAATACCCTTGTATGGCATGAGGGAATGACAGATTGGCAGCAAGCATGTGAATTGCCTGAATTGGCAGATCTCTTTCCTCAAGCTCCCGTTAATCCTATTCAGTCTAATTTCCCTCCGACTCCTCAGCAACCTCCTATGCCACAAGCGCAGATGACTCCTTCTAATGAGCCAATGCCTCCAACTTACTTGGTATGGGCCATCCTTACAACGATACTTTGCTTTTGGCCGTTAGGTATAGCTGCCATAATTAATGCGTCAGGGGTTAGTTCCGCTTTTTCAAGAGGGGATATAGAGACCGCTAAACGTAGAAGTAAAAATGCAAAGCTCTTCTCTATATGGACTGCTGTGATAGGTTTTGTGCTTGCAGTAGTACTCTTTATCGTATGGTACACTGTGATAGTAAACTTAGGGGGAAACAATATTGACTTAGAGGAATTGTACGACCTTTAATGATAACTGAATCACCTTTCTAATGGGTTTCTAAGCTCATTCCTTTCCCGAAAAATGCTTACTAGTAGGTCGATTAGGAGAGTCCTTTGCAGTGCTTTTGTGGTCTTATTATTGGGTTCTGCACTATCGGCACAACGCATCGTATTAGGGCACATTGACGCTAGACGATACATGAAAGGTGATGGGGTAGCGGTATTGCTTAATAAACTGCCTGCTACTGATATGGAGTTTCTTTCCCTATATGCACAGATGGGAACTCGGACTGAAGGGATGCCATCGCTACTTATGGCATCCCTCTCTATATATCCAGCAGAGCCATCTCAGAGTCTGAAAGCTCTTGCTAACGCCAACGTATTGGAAGGTGCTTGTCCTTCTTTGCGTATTATACGTGGAGATGATCACTATTACCGTATTCTGCACTTTTCTAATGCGTAAATTCTCTCCTATATATTCCTCAACTTATCTCAGAGTATAGAAACAAATATGAAATCAAGGCTAATACTTCCATTCTTTATCTCGCTTTCTCTCTTCACTCTTTCACAAGTTGCTACTGCACAGAGTGTGAGGAAGCAGACACAAGTTGCTATCGTGTCAGTGAATGATGTTCATGCAGAGATGCAACGTTTTCCCCGCTTTGCCTACATAGTAGACAGCTTGCGAACTATTTATCCGGATTTATTGCTATTCAGTGCAGGGGATTTACAGAGTGGAAATCCGATTAATGATCAATATAAGCCCAAAGGGTATCCTATTATTGCTCTAATGAATGCATTGGGCTTCAACCTATCTGCGGTAGGTAATCATGAATTTGATGTAGGGCCTGAGCGATTTGCAGAGATTACTAAAGAGGCTACGTTCCCTTTTCTGAGCGCAAATATCTTCCCCTCAAAGGAGTGGAAAGGTCATATAAAGCCTTATACAATACTAACCCTCTCTAATGGAATCAAGGTTGCCGTATTTGGAGGAGTTGAAATTGGTAGTGGAGGAATACCCTCTACTCATCCTGCTCGCGTAAAAGACTTCTCATTTCGTCCTATGCGAGAAATGGTAGAGCAATTTAGACCGCTTAAAGATTCTGCTAACTTGGTAGTGATGCTTACGCACCTAGGAGTGGAAGAGGATAAGTATATAGCTTCCCTAAACCCTTGGATTGACTTGATCGTTGGAGGGCATTCGCATACCTATATAAACGGCAAACTAGAAGTTAATGGAGTGGCTATCACTCAATCTCAGAATAAGCTCAAGCACTGTGCACTTACTTTGGTGACTTTGGATGAAAGTGGAAAGCCAATTGATATAAAAATTCACTCTTTTGAGATTGATCAAGCACAAGGACAGGAGAGTGCTATTTATCGCTTGGCAGTAGATCTTTTTGGGAATAATCCTATCTTTCAAGAAAAGCTTTCACAGGCAGAAGACCATTTTACTAATCCAACGGAATTGGGCTATCTAATGTGCGATGCTATGCGTGAAGAAGCACAGGCGGATTTTGCATTTCATAATCACGGAGGGGTGCGTTCGTCTAATCTATTAAAGGGTCCTATATCAGTATTGGATGTGTATACGATGGATCCTTTCGGTAATGAACTTATGAAAGTAGAGCTAAGTGTAGAGGAAATTAAATCTTTCCTGCGCTATTGTTGGATCCGCGAAGGAGAAAAACCTATGCTTTGCTCCGGTGTGAAAATAGCTTATACCATCTCTAAAGATAGAAAGCTAACCTCTATTGAGCTATACACTCCTGATGGTAAGCTCCTTGATAACAATAGACGTTACAAGGTCGCTTATAACTCTTATATTGATGCTTCCTATCCCTTTGATCATGTCCAGCCGGCATCTTCAGTAGGGTGTACTTCAGCAGACGCATTAATACATTATTTACGGCGTCAGAAAAGCGTTCCCTCTTATAGAGGACAGCTACGTTATAGGGTAGCTATGGAAATGGAGTAGATGCAGCGTAATGGTTGGGAACAACTATCTTTGCATCATAATGAGAACTATTTAAATCGATGGCAGACTCAATCAATAGAAAAAATAGGATAAAACTTAAAAGACGAATAAGTCCAAAGTATCAATCTTTTATCCTATTCCTATTAGGAGCGGTCGTGATTCTTTTTTTTGCGCCACGAGAACATAAGTTTATGTATACTTTCGTGGAGGGCAAGCCTTGGCAGTATGAACTGCTAACTGCTCCCTATAGCTTCCCCATCTATAAGCCAACAGAGCAACTTGAGATGGAGCAGGACGGCGTGCGTAATTCAATTAGTCCTTATTATACACTTGATGCACAGATCGCTGAAGAAATGCTTGAAAAGTGGGAAACTGACTATCAAAGCATTTGGCATACTACGGTAGATGAGAGCTATTATCAGTATGTAAAGCATGAGCTGACTGCACTTTACGAAAGAGGGGTTATAACGGATGAAGAATTAACCAAGATAAGGGATGAGAATACTCTTCGTGAGGTTAATTTAATGGTAGGAAATACCGTTCAAGAAGGGCATCCAATAGGATTGTTTTACAATATCAAAGAAGCTTATCTCGCTATTACTAAAGAGGATGTACCCGATAATTTAGATCCTGCTAATATTGCTGCTCTGAACGTAGCCAACTACTTAAAACCGAATGTGATACCCAATGAGGTAATGCAGGCTCGCGTGCTTCAAGAGGAGATACGAAATATTCCCAACTCAACCGGTGTAGTACAAGCCGGTCAACGTATTGTGGATAAGGGAGAGATTGTAGATGCTTATACCTACAACGTACTTAACTCTTTCAAGAAGGTGTATGAGTCGCGAACAGGAGCCGATACGGTTCAGATTGGACGTTTCGTGGGTACGTTCATTATTGTTGCGTTGTTGTTAGTATCCATTTGGCTTTTTATCCTCTCCTTTGTGCCTGTCTTATTGGTAAGGCTCAAGAATACTCTTTTCATCGTTTTGGGGCTTGTCCTCTTTGTGGTACTTACCGAGCTGGCCGTATCGCTATCCCTCTTTAGTGTGTACGTGATCCCTTACGTGATCTTTATTATCCTGCTACGTACCTTTTTACATTCTCGTACTGCTTTCTTTATACATGTTGTAACGGTACTTACCTCTGCTTTATTTGTCCAATTTCCATTGGATTTTATTTTGCTACAAGTGACTGCCGGAATGGCTTCTTTGTTTAGCTTGAAGAGCCTTACCTCCAGAGCACAGCTTATTAAAGCAACTTTTCTTGTATTCATTTCTTATGTAGTTGTTTCGTTAGCTATCTCCATTATGCAGAATGGAGAATTTGAGGCAGGCGACTGGGAAAACCTGCTTTATTTCGGAATAAACCTCATATTCTTGATGTTTACCTATACACTTGTATACCCTGTAGAAAAGCTCTTTGGCTACGTTTCGAATATTAGTTTGGTTGAGATGAGCGATGTCAACACACCACTTCTTAGACAGCTCTCCGAACGGGCACCCGGCACATTCCAGCACTCTATGCAAGTGTCTATTTTAGCCACGGAGGCAGCGCAGCGTATAGGAGCGGATGTGCAACTGACTCGTACCGGAGCCTTATACCATGATATTGGCAAAATGCTCAATCCTTCTTTCTTTACTGAGAATCAAGGTGGTACTAATCCTCATGATGACCTAGACTATAAAGAGAGTGCCGCTATCATTATTGCACATGTGACAGATGGAGAGAAAATGGCTGAGAAGAACAATCTTCCCAAAGCTATTAAGAACTTTATACTCACCCACCATGGTTGTGGAGTTGCTAAGTATTTCTATACGAGATACTACAATGAGCATCCAGAGGAGACCCCTGATCCTAAGCCCTTCTCTTATCCCGGTCCAAATCCCTTTACTAAAGAGACCGGTATCCTTATGCTTGCCGATGCTTGTGAAGCAGCAAGTCGTAGTTTAGGTGACTACAACGAAGAGACTATTACAGAGCTTGTCAATCGCATAGTTGATGGTATTATTGAGTCCCGCTTACTGGATGAAACTCCTCTTTCCTTCAAAGATATCACGCTGATTAAGCAAGTCTTCATTGAAAAGCTTCAGACTATATACCACGCACGTATTGCCTATCCCAAGATGAATTACCAAGAAGGGGAAGCCGTGCGGTCTGCTGTAGAAGAGAACTCTGAGAAAGAATAAATTATCAATTACTGTGTAATGGTTAGCGGCATACCAATTTATTTTGTAGGCTTTATGGGATCCGGTAAAAGTACCGTCGGTCGAAAAGTAGCTGCAGGACTTGGCTACAACTTTATAGATACGGATCTGTATATAGTTAATCGTTTTAGAAAGAGTGTAGACGAAATATTTCTTCACGAAGGTGAAGCGACCTTCCGAAAGCGTGAGTTTGCCATTATGGAGGAAATAGCGGGTATGCCCCAGACAGTAATTGCGACCGGAGGAGGATTGCCCTGCTACAATAATCTTATGGAAGTGCTCAATGAAACCGGATATACTGTCTTTCTACAGCGCACACCTGAGGAGCTAGCGGTTCGTTTAGAGAAATGTAAGCGTACCCGCCCTGCTATTAAGGCATTGTCAAGTGATGAAATATTTCCCTTTGTTCAGCAAGAGTTAGCCAAGCGAGAGAGTATTTATAGTCAAGCCCAGCTGTCACTCCCCGTATTGAAGATTATTCCGGACGATGATGAGGATAAGTTAGTATCCTTCATATTGCATCATCTCGATAGTATTGGCGAGATTCTCTAACCATTCTATCTTAATATAAGCTCATTAAAGGTATCTCGATTTGGAGATGCCTTTTTTTCTTTCAGCTCATAATTCTATTGTGGCCTTTGTATCTTGCTTTCAAAGCTGAGGACATAAGAGGAGGTGCGTGCTTTGAAGTTGACTACCATAGAAAAGGTAGGCTAATCGATATACTCAATCAGCCTACCAAGGGCTTTACATCAACGGCGGGTGAACCAATACCATCTTCTGCCCTCACCGGCAAAGATATGAAACATCTTTCACTCCAAAGTGACCCGAGACAAAAAAGCAGACGAAGCTTGGAAAAGCATTAGGCAATCCGATAAGTGCGCAGCAGCACGATGCGTACTGGAGTACACGGACGGCTAGTATGCAGCTTTACGCAGTGTGTGATAGGGATGGTAGAGTAGTGAAAAAGGTTTGTATACAGTATGAAGCAGCTTCTGCACCCTTATAATTCATTGTACCTGTTGGAGGTATGCTCTGCTTAAATTATACTACTATTTGACCGAAATGCTAATTTGGTATAGTTATTGCTTATAAGAAAGTGAAATAGAAAAGTAAACATTAATAAGAAAGGAATGATTATGAGTTTGATCAAAAGAAATAACGAAAGTGGTTTAAGTAATAGAAGTAATTACGATTGGTTTGGAGATGATTTTTTTGATTCCTTCTGGGGAGATAACTTTTTCCCTAAAGGGATGATGAAGACGCACAACACACTCTTTCCTGCGATGAATGTTGTAGAGGGAGATAAAAACTACAAGGTGGAAATAGCTGTACCGGGTGCTAAGAAAGAGGATATAAAGATAGATCTTGATGAAAATAATGTCTTAGAGGTATCTTTTAGTGCTCAAAAGGAGAATGAACAAGAGAAAGAGTTTGAGAATGGAACAAATCGACCGGTAAAGTATCTCTGTCGTGAATTCTCTCACCAGAGCTTTGTAAAGCGTATTGCATTACCTGAAGAGATAAAACGTGAGGATATTGCAGCTTCGTTTGACAATGGGGTACTTGAAGTATTGATTCCAAAGAGGGAGCCGGAAGTGCAAAAGATAGAAAGTAGAAGTATAGAGATTAAGTAAGTAGCTAAGCATTTAATAGCTTAGAAGCAAATAAAGGAGCTCTCGGGAACTTCCCCGAGGGCTCTTTTTTTTGATACCACGATAATGTATTTCTCTAACTTAGCTATTGCTGCTTTTTTCTTCAGTGTGAATCACAAAAACCCTATAGGGTATTTATGGAAACCCTATAGGGTATTTGCAGAAACCCTATAGCCTTTTTGGGAAAAAGTATAAGTATTTCGTGAGAGAACTGTGATGAAAAAAGGGAATTTTATCGTACTCTTTAACAAAACATAATAGGGCATCGTTTCCGTTGTAATGTGCAAAGCAGATAATAATGGGTGGGGTATAATACCGAAAGTAAATGCCGGCTTTCTATTCTCGCATTAAAAGCGTATCTTTGTGGTAGAAGGAAGTAACAAATTTCTAAACCTCGACAAATCGACATGAACAAAGAACAACTCGCGAAAATGAAGCAAGGAAAAGGCTTCATCGCTGCACTTGACCAAAGTGGAGGCTCAACGCCTAAGGCCCTTAGAACGTATGGTATTGAGGCTGATCAATACAACGGAGATGAAGAAATGTTTAAGCTCGTTCACGAGATGAGAACGCGTATGATGACTTCTCCTGCATTCAAGGGAGATCGCATCATTGGTGTAATCTTGTTTGAGCGTACCATGCGCGATAAAGTGGAAGGAATGCCAACGGCTGACTACGTGTGGGAAAAGAAAGGCATTGTTCCTTTCCTTAAGGTAGATAAAGGTCTACAAGAGGAAAAGAATGGTGTTCAGCTGATGAAGGACTTCCCCGGCTTGGAAGAACTTCTTGCCGATGGTGTCAAGTATCATGTATTTGGTACTAAGATGCGTAGCTTCATCAAGTCGGCTAATAAAGAAGGTATTAAAGCTATCGTAGATCAGCAATTTGAGTGGGCTGAGCGGATTCTGAAAGCAGGTCTTGTACCTATTATTGAGCCTGAAGTGGACATTCATGCAACTGATAAAAAGGAAGCAGAAGTAATCCTTAGAGATGAATTGAAGCGTCATCTTGACAAAGTGAGTGCCCCTGTAATCTTTAAGCTGAGCATACCTACAGAAGCAAATTTCTATGAAGAGTTGATCTCTCATCCCAATCTAATTCGCATGGTAGCTCTCTCAGGGGGGTATACCCGCGAAGATGCTAACAAGAAGTTAGCGGCTAATCATGGTATGATTGCTTCTTTCTCGCGTGCTCTGTGCGAGGGACTAAAGGCAAGCCAGACAGATGATGAGTTTAATAAGCTATTTGCTGATTCTATAGAGTCGGTGTATGAGGCTTCTATCAAGTAATAAAGCGATAAGCAAGTTTTATAATGAAAGTGGAGTACTGACGCGGTACTCCACTTTTTTATTACGACCTAACAACGCAATAGGTCATATAAGTATAAATAAAATGGTGGAAGCGCTTGCCCGCACAAAACGGACCGGCTTACTTAGCCATTATGGACTTTATTTAACCGTTAGTATCTCATCCCAGCGTGTAGAGTAACGAGGCGATACGTTTTTATGGTTGGTAACTTTTTCCAAAGTATTAGTAATGGCAGATGCAGGCATAAGAGCGTTCTTACCGAATTGATTTCGTAGTGTATCAATCGTCTTTGAAAGTCTATTAGCCGCTTGCTCTACTTCGTGAGAAACAAAAAGATTGGTATTTGTACCTTCCGGTACCAAGTGGGTATATATAATACCGCATTGCTTATATGGAATTCTTTCTTTGAAAATAGAGGTCAAGGCAGAGCGGAGTAGGGGGGCAATGATGCTAAGCGAATTAGTGGGATTATCAAATTGAATTTCAATCATACGGGCCTCTCCTTTGTATCGTTCGTCAAATCGACTGGGAGCGATGAATAGGGAGCATCTTGTCGCGGATAGTCCCTGCTTCCGTAATTCTGTAGTACAGAGATCTGCAAAATGTATAATCAGAGAGAGTAGCGGATCAAACTCTGTGAGGGGTATGGCTAACGAGCGAGAGTGTGATATAGAGGCACGGGGTCGCTCTCTTTTTAATGGAATAACTCTCTGACCAAGAAGCTCTAAGCGGGTTTGTTCCCCTTGGATAGTCATATTCTTTAGCACCCACTCACTTCTCAGTTGCGTAAAATCGTAGGCATTAAGAATTCCCTTAACCATAAGACGAGCTGTGTGACGCCGGCCAATTCCCCATACATCTCCTATGGGTACCTGCTGAAGAATTGCCTTGCATTCTGTCGCGTCAGTAAGTACCTTTACCCCTCCTAACTCAATGTGCTTTTTAGCTTCTTTAGAGGCTATTTTAGCAAGAGTTTTTGTGTGGGCAATTCCTATACTTACTGGAATGCCGATCCCTTTCAGAATACGTTTGCGTAGTGCACGAGCTTCTTCTTCTGCCTGGGGAAGCTGTGGCATCATCACGAAGCACTCATCAATAGAATATATCTCTTGCTCCGGAAAATGCTCTGCTATTAGCGTCATGATGCGAAGAGATAAATCACCGTAGAGTTCGTAATTCGAAGAGCGTACGATTACATTATGTGCTTTGATTATCGGAGACGCTTTAAATAGAGGTATTCCCATAGGAATCCCAAGTTGTTTAGCCTCTTCGGATCTGGCTATGACGCAGCCGTCATTATTAGACAATACAACAACGGGAAGGTTGTTCAATTCGGGATGAAAGACCCGTTCGCATGACACGAAGAAGTTATTGCAATCAATGAGCCCTATCATAGAGTGCCGGTGCTCTTGCAGACAATTATCTAACTTTGTGAATGCAATAAGTTACAACTCCCCAAATAAAGAGATCGTCCCCTTCTACCACTTCTATTTTCTCAAACTCTTTGTTGGCAGGAACGAGGTAAAGGACACCGTTAATGTGTTGTAGACGCTTGACAGTGAATTCGTTATTAAGACAACAAATGACCACATCCCCCTCTTGGGGATCAAGGTCTCTATCAACCACAAGGATATCTTTGTCTAATATATTGGCCTCTTCCATAGAGTTCCCATCCACTCTGGCAAGGAAAGTAGTCGCAGGATGATGAATAAGCTCTTCGTTAAGGTTAATGCCAATCTCTTCCACATCCGGAGCCGGTGTGGGAAATCCGGCTTTGACTCCGCCATCTACAAGAGGGAGTATCTGCTGCTCAATGGAATTGTCAGATAATGGATAAACCCTTATCATACTATTCTTTTCTTAAGAACGTGCGAATAGCGTCAGCAACTTCTATAACCGCTCTATCTAAGTTGTCATTGATAATAGCAATATCAAAGCGTGGTGCAAGGCTTAATTCATAAGCTGCACGGCTTAGTCGCTGCTCAATTACCTCTGCCGAGTCAGTAGCTCTATTTATTAAGCGTTCACGCAGTATCTCTAAAGAAGGCGGCTCCAAGAAAATAGCAAATGCTGTGGCTCCAAATCGCTCTTTGATGCTTAGCGCACCCTCGACATCAATATCCAAAAGGAGATTCCTATTTGCCTTTGAAATACGAATCAGCTCACTATGCAATGTGCCATAAAAACGCCCCGGATAAACTTCTACACATTCAATGAATCCCCCTTCATTACGGAGCGTTTGCAAGCGTTCCTCAGAGAGAAAGTAGTAGTCAACTCCGTCTTGTTCGCCTATACGAGGCGGCCTATTAGTAGCAGATATAGAAAAACTGAGATTCAGTGTAGGATCATCTATAATGCGGGAAATAACTGTACTCTTTCCTGTCCCACTGGGCGCTGATATGATGATGATTTTTGGTTGAGTATCTGCCATGAGTATTAAAGTACGTTGAGAATCTGCTCTTTAATTTGCTCTAAATAATCCTTCATGCGAACCACCTTGTGTTGCATAGTACTCTCGTTGCTCTTAGAACCTAACGTATTGATCTCACGTCCCATTTCTTGTGCAATAAAGCCAAGCTTTTTCCCAACCCCTTGAGCAATATTACTATTGATTGTCTCGGTAAAATATGCAATATGTTTAGCAAGACGGTTTACCTCTTCGTTTACATCAAGCTTCTCAATATAATAGATAAGCTCTTGTTCTAAACGCCCTTTATCATACTCCACTACTCCTTCTGTGAGAGAGAGAGCTTCGCTCAGTTTTTCCCGAATATTAGTGATGCGTTGCGGAGCTAAAGCTACAGTCTCAATGCGCTCTTGCTCAATAGCGTGCAGATTATCCATTAAGATCTTCTCAAGCATCTTACCCTCACTTGCTCTGAAAGCATTAACGCCTTGTAAAGCCTCCTCAGTAAGCTGTTGAATAAGCTGTTCCTCCTCAGGTGTCATTTCTTTGTATTGTGTTTCTTCGCGAGGGAGAATAACTCCGGGCATAGAGAGCAACTTAATAAAGAAAGGATCTTGTACAGTCAACCCAAGTTTCATTGCCGCTCTTTGGCATTCCTCATTATAAGAGGTTAAGCAAGTCATATCAATTAGCTTGCTCATTGGGGAGGGAGTGTCTGTTGATATATCCGAGATATTTAGTGCAACCTCTATTCGCCCTCTTGTAAGTGCTTGTACAACTGTGGCTCTAATAACAGATTCCAGGTCCTTATAGGACTGAGGCAAGCGGATAGTTATATCCGCTTGCTTGCTGTTGAGAGTTTTTATAGTGAGCGTGTAGCTCTTGTTGTCCAAGGTAGCCGTGGCTGTGCCAAAGCCTGTCATGGAGCTTATCATATCAATTACAGATCTTTGCCGTGGCAGTTCTTATATTTTTTCCCACTTCCGCAAGGGCATGGGTCATTGCGGCCGATTTTCTTCTCTGCTATGATTGGCTGCTGCTTAACAGGCGCATTACCACCGGCACTCTGAGAGGCTGTGCGTTGCATCTGTCGCGACTCTTCCAATACGTCATCCTTACGAGTACTATATCGGCTCATATCGCTTCTGCGTTCAGGAGCAGCTTCGCGAACATTTACATTCTGTTCACCGCTTCCTTGATCCGGCATGGGAATATGTGCACGCATCAGAATAGAGGCGGTCTTTCTGTTCATGGTTTCTACCATGTTCTTAAATAGTTCGTAGCTTTCAAGCTTATAAATGAGTAGAGGATCTTTGTTCTCATAAGCAGCACTTTGTACAGAGTTGCGCAGTTCATCCATTTCCCGCAAGTGCTCTTTCCACGCCTCATCAATCGTATAGAGAGAAATGCTCTTCTCAATATCTTTGAGTAGTGCACGCCCCTCTGTTTCATCTGATTCCTTAAGGTTAGTCGCAATGTTGTAGGCACGCTTGCCATCAGTAATAGGTACAATGATACGCTCAAACTTATCTCCGCGCTGCTCTCGCACCTGATGTATAATAGGATAGGCAATAGCAGCAATGGTATCAAGCTTTCTCTTATAAGATGCATAGACCTGATCAAATACATCCGCTGCTAATACGTCCGCCTTTGTCTTATGGAATTGCTCTTCACTTATTGAGCTTTCAACAGCGAGGGTGCTGAGCATCTCATGTTTGAAGGTTTCAAAGTCATCGGCTTCTTTATTTTTTTCTACAATTTGCTCTGTGACGTCATAGAGAGTGTTGAGTGTATCCAATCCAATACGTTCTCCCATCAATGCATGGCGACGACGTGTATAGATCACTTCACGTTGTGAATTCATTACGTCATCGTACTCGAGCAATCGCTTACGAATACCAAAGTTATTCTCTTCAACCTTCTTTTGGGCTCGTTCAACATTCTTAGAGAGCATTTTATTTTCCAATACATCTCCCTCCTTGAAGCCCATTCTATCCATCAAGCTAGCTATTCGGTCACTGGCAAAAAGGCGCATCAAATGGTCTTCCAATGAGATAAAGAAGACGGATGAACCCGGGTCTCCCTGACGTCCGCTTCGTCCTCGCAACTGACGGTCTACTCGGCGTGACTCATGACGCTCTGTGCCTATGATAGCTAAACCACCGGCATCACGAACTTCTTGAGATAGCTTGATGTCCGTACCACGGCCGGCCATGTTGGTAGCTATGGTTACTGTTCCCTTCTTTCCTGCTTCTGCTACGATCTCTGCCTCCTTCTGATGTAATTTAGCATTCAATACATTGTGAGGAATCTTCTTAAGAGAAAGCATCTTGCTGAGCAATTCACTGATCTCCACGGAGGTAGTACCTACCAATACAGGACGTCCTTCGTTAATCAAGCTTTCTATCTCATCGATGACAGCTTTGTACTTCTCACGAGCTGTTTTGTAGATACGGTCATTCATATCCTTGCGGATAACCGGCTTGTTGGTAGGAATAACGACCACATCAAGTTTGTATATATCCCAAAATTCACCTGCTTCCGTCTCGGCTGTACCGGTCATTCCTGCGAGCTTATGATACATACGGAAATAGTTCTGAAGCGTAATAGTAGCAAATGTTTGCGTAGCTGCTTCTACTTTAACTCGTTCCTTTGCCTCAATCGCCTGATGTAACCCATCGGAATAGCGGCGCCCTTCCATTATACGGCCGGTCTGTTCATCAACAATCATCACTTTATTGTCAATGACTACATACTGGTCATCCTTTTCAAATAATGCGTAGGCCTTGAAAAGCTGGTTGACTGTGTGTACGCGCTCACTCTTGATAGCATAATCAGTAACTATCTCATCTCTTTTTTCTGCTTTTGCTTCTGGAGTAAGTGCTTCAGCATCGAGCATAGAGAGCTGTGAAGCTATGTCAGGCAATACGAAGAATTGCGAATCTTGTGTACCTCGAGAAAGGAATTCCTGCCCTAAGTCTGTCAAATTGATGCTTTGCATCTTTTCATCAATCACAAAGTACAAAGGATCAGTTACAATATGCATTTGGCGCATATTGTCTTGCATGTAGAGTTCCTCTGTTTTGAGCATTGTGCTCTTGACGCCAGGTTCACTGAGATACTTGATTAAAGCTTTATTCTTAGGAAGTCCCTTGTATGATCTAAATAAAAGTAGAGCTCCCTCTTCTTGCTCCTTCTTATCTGTGCTCTGCATCTTTTTCTTTGCGTCAATTAAGAGTTGACTGCAAAGTTTGCGCTGCGCCTCTACTACCTTCTCTACATTAGGAAGATAGGTCTCAAAAAGTTGCTCTTCACCTTTTGGGGTGGGTCCTGAGATAATCAACGGAGTTCGCGCATCATCAATGAGCACAGAGTCAACCTCATCGACAATTGCATAGTTATGCTTCCGCTGAACTAAATCAGAAGGAGACACTGCCATATTGTCACGCAGGTAGTCGAAGCCAAACTCATTGTTTGTACCAAAGGTTATATCTGCATTATAGGCAGTACGACGCCCATCCGAGTTGGGCTTATGGTTGTCAATACAGTCTACCGTGAGTCCATGGAACATGTAGAGAGGCCCCATCCACTCAGCATCTCGTTTGGAAAGATAATCATTTACGGTTACCACATGAACCCCTCGTCCGGTGAGTGCATTAAGGAATACCGGCAGGGTAGCGACGAGTGTTTTTCCTTCTCCGGTGGCCATCTCTGCGATCTTTCCTTTATGAAGAACTACACCTCCGATGAGCTGTACATCGTAGTGAACCATGTCCCATATAATCTCATTGCCTCCTGCCATCCAGTGGTTTTGGTAGATGGCCTGATCTCCTTCAATAGTGACAAAGTCCTTCGTAGCAGCTAATTTTTTATCTTGTTCGTTTGCCTGAACAATGATATGCTCGTTTTCCTTAAAGCGACGAGCTGTATCCTTCATTATAGCAAATGCTTCAGGAAGTATTTCATCAAGAATCTCCTCATTCTTGTCTAATATTTCTTCCCTTAGTTTATCTATATGCTTCCAAGCCTCGTCACGTTGCTCTAAATTGAGCTCTTCGAGACCTTCCTTAAGCTTTTCTATTTCGTCTACCTTATCTTGCGTATAGTCTGCGATACGTTTGCGTAGTGCATCGGTGCGAGCTCGCAATTCATCATTGGAGAGTTTCTCTATAGTAGGATATATTTCCTTGATCTTAGTCACGTATGGAGTAACCTCTTTAAGGTCACGTTGCGACTTATTTCCAAATAATTTGGATAAGAATTGGGTCAATGCCATTGTTTCTTTTATTTAGTGCTTACAAGAAGCAAAGTTAGGTCATTTTTAGTTATTAGTGAGCAATACTGCTTTCATCACCCTATTAAGTAGTGCTTTACGCATATTGTTGCTTTTTTATCCTTAATCGAGGTGTTGTGCGTGGTAACAACTTATTGTAACGAGATACCCAAAAAGATATAAGTAGTAAAGCTGCTGACAGCATATAAAGAGAGGGACTGAAATGCTGCCCCGTACTCCACGAGAGCACTAAGAGAAAGAGTAATTGTAGCAATATATTTATATAATGGTACAAATGTGCGACGAGGCTATTGCGGAAGAAAAGCAACAGGGGTAGTCCCAAAAAGAAGTGGAGCGGATGAATGCTTACTAATGTCCAATTTGGAGCTGTTAGTGGGTGTAGCGATATTACTGTTAGGAAGAAGGTAAGACAGCCGGCTAATCCCATAACCCCCAGCATAATTGCACTCCATGTACGCATGAAATAAGCTTTCCCTCGTGCAGTGAGTGCCCCAATGAGGGTTATAAGCAGTAGATAAAGGCATACCGCAAAGGGTTGAAATACCCATGGAGTACTTTTGAGTAGTTCCTGCTCCTTTAGCTGTGGATAGGTTTGCTCGGCTATTACTGCCTGACGCACGTTTCCTGCTGTATCCTCAAACTGTGCCTCTCTAATAATATTTCTCATGTAGATTGGAAGAAATAGCTGATCATGAGCTTCAATTGGTGTATCAGCGGGTTTGCCTAATACCATATCCGTCCCAAACTTAAGCCACGGACGCTGTTTGCTGCTTTGATCAACCATGGTGCGGCGTGTAGTGGTAGGGGTGTTTTGTGGTAGAATAAGTCTTCCTTGTAACGATTTCTCTAAGAGAACAATAGGTCGGGTAGCGCAGTTATCAAAAACGAAGTCATAGTGGTAAAAACGATTCTCCGGCTTGAGATTCTCTTCTACTAAAGAGAGAAAGTGCTCTGCCTCTTCTTGAGATAGATTGAGCACCAATTCGCTTACTTCACAGCCATCAGAGGTATAGTTGTATATGTATTGCTCTGTAGGTTGCTCTGCCAGCATGTAGTCTGTACTTGTACCTGCTACAAAGCGTCGTATAAATCCAGGCGCCTCAAAGTCAAAAATACCCCAATTGTATACACGGTCTTGCCCATCGCTACTAACCACTCTCACTGCTGCATGCCCATAGATAGTCCAAATATGCTCTTCCAGAGAGGGAACTACAAGCAAGCTTATGGTGTGTTGAACCGGCTGTGAAAGCGTATCGGCTGCTGCGGCCTCGTGCGGCAATATGTTTTCTCCTTTGCTCCATTTAGGAAGTATACAACTCAGCATACTCCATAGCACTATTACAACGAGGTGTCTAATTTTTATTTTGTCCATTTAGCGATTCTTCTTTCCCCCTTTTACTTTAAAAAATAGTTTGGCATATACCGATGTCATCCGTTTTCGTGAGAGTTTTTAGCTTCTCTCTTTGATACCTATTTGGATAGCGGAGTTTACTACTCAAAAGTCCATCGATAAGCTCCTATTACGAAAGGAAAGTGCAAGGGTTGTTATTGTTGCTCACTCAGTGTGTAACAAACGCATCTTTGGCATTTGCCATTATTCTTATTCTACCTCAAAAGTAACCATAAATAATGTATTGACAAAGGGATACTTTGCACGATACGAGTACTCTCTTGATGTGGCTACACTCATCCGATAGGGTCCTTTTTACCATTAGCTTACACTTAGATCACGCTCTCTATCTAAATTTCATTATTCCTATGATCAATATTATATTTCAACCCATATTACTCCAAAAAAACATCTGTATCTTTTGATTCACTTATCTATACCTTTTGAATAATAGATCTGTATCTTTCAATTGAAACATCTATACCTTTTAATTACTTTGTTCAATATCTTTTTCTCGCCTATACAAGTATACATTTAACTTACGCGTATGTACGAAAGTAGTCTGCTTTGTGAGGTTCAAGGGGAGCGGAAATTTTGTCATGTTAAAGTCTTTCTCTATCTTTGCACCACTGTTTGGAGAACAGTTGCTGCAAAATGCAGTAAAATGGTGGTCGTAGCTCAGCTGGCAGAGTCCCAGATTGTGGTTCTGGTTGTCGTGGGTTCGAGCCCCACCGGCCACCCGGGAGAGTTAGTGGTAAGTGAAGAGGAGGAAATGATCATGTATTCATGCCATTACCTCCTCTTTTTTGCATATGTGCGATAAGGATAGTTATTACTCGATAGCTGAAGAGAGTGAAGCTCGCTATACGATTCAGCGTAGTCGCTTCATTGGTTTTGCCCATCCTGTGCGAAGTGAAGAGGAAGGAAAATCTATTATTGCTGTCTACCAAAAGCGATTCTTTGATGCTACACACGTAGCATGGGCTTACGCAATAGGAATTGATAGAGAGCCCAATAGGGCCAATGATGATGGAGAGCCTTCCGGTACAGCAGGACGGCCTATTTATGGTGCCATCCTGTCACAGAATGTCAGTGACGTTGTTGTCTTGGTTGTTCGCTACTTTGGTGGGGTTAAATTGGGCACGTCCGGATTAATCAATGCTTATGGAGAATGTGCTAAAATGGCATTAGAGAGTGCTTCCAAGAAGGAAATCATACTTAAAGAGCAGCTCTCCATACGCTTCAATCCCGAGTTAACCGGCATCGTGATGAACCGAGTGCATAATGCAAGCGGGGAGATAATAGCTCACGGTTATGCGGATGGGCAATCTCTGCTTGAAATACGGCTTAGACAGAGTGAGGTCGGGCGTTTGAGATCCGATTTAGGCGCCCTTTACGGAGTCTTTTTCGACGAATAGATTCTCTTCCGGCAAGCATCGGAAACTCTTTCTATGGTATTGAGTCAGTCCATATCTGGCGATAGCTGCACGATGCTCTTTGGTGGGATATCCGGCATTATGCTCCCAGCCGTATTGGGGATACTCGATAGCTAAACGATCCATGTACTCATCACGGTGTGTCTTAGCAAGAATAGAAGCTGCAGCAATAGGAAGAAGTGTGGCATCCCCTTTGACAATACATCGATGAGGAATACTCGGATATGGGGTAAAGCGATTGCCATCAATAAGCAGTCTGTCAGGAATTTGCTGCAAGGCTTGAATCGCACGATGCATTGCTAAAAATGAAGCATGCAGTATATTGATGCGATCAATTTCCTCTTGTGTGGCTACTCCTACGGCCCATGCAATAGCCTCTTGCTCAATTAAAGTCCTCAGCTTATTTCGCTGATGCTTGGTAAGTTGCTTAGAGTCATTGATGCCGGGGAGAGCAATTTCAGGATTCCATATGACAGCAGCTGCATATACATCCCCAACCAAGGCCCCTCTACCGGCTTCATCGCATCCGGCTTCTAACAAGCCATCATTAACGAAATAGGGTGCCAGCATCAGCGACGTAAGATTTTTACGGCACGTTGAACGGCATGAATAAGTTTGTCCACCTCTTCCTCTGTATTATAAATGCCCATAGAGGCCCTCAGCGTAGCGGTTACCGAGCAAGCATTCATAAGAGGTTCGGCACAGTGATGGCCACTTCGTAGAGCAAAACCCAATTCATCTAAAAGAATTCCCAAATCGTAGGGATGGACGCCATCACATACAAAAGTGACCACAGCCTCTTTACAGGGAGCCGATCCAAGGATTCTGATACCCTCAATTGTCTCCAAACCATCGGTTAGCTTATGGAGTAGTAATTGCTCGTGCTGGGAGATAGTATCAAATCCTATACGGTTGATGAAGTCCACAGCTTTAGCTAATGCGACAGAGGATACGAAGTCGGGAGTGCCGGCCTCAAACTTATAGGGTAGTGGAGCAAAAGTGGTGCGCTCAGTTGTGACCTTGTCGATCATTTCTCCTCCAAAGAAGAAGGGCGGCATCTCTTCCAACAATTTTTTTCCCCCATAAAGAACGCCTATTCCTGTTGGTCCGTACATCTTGTGGCCCGAAAATGCATAAAAATCGGCATCAATCTCTTTTACATTCACTGCCCTGTGTGCGATTGCCTGAGCTCCATCTACTACGACAAAAGCTCCGGCTTCATGTGCCTCTGCTACTAATTCCTTCACCGGATTTACTGTGCCCAGTACGTTACTCACATGGGCAATAGCTACTATTTTAGGATGGTCTGAAAGCGCCTTTGTAAAGGCCTTGCGATCTATTTCTCCTGTTTCTGTGAGAGAAACTACATGCAAAAGAGCGTTCTTACGAAGAGCCAACTGCTGCCAAGGAACAAAATTGGAATGATGCTCCATCAGCGTGGTCACGAGACTATCCCCTTGCTTCAGAAGCATATCACCAAACGAATAAGCCACCATGTTGAGAGAGGCAGTAGTGCCGGAAGTAAAGATGATCTCTTCCGGAGAAGCTCCAATCCAGTTAGCAATGGTTTGACGAGCATTTTCGTGGTGCTCAGTAGCTTCTCGGCTCATCCTGTAGGTGCCGCGATGAACATTTGCGTTGCAGAAGCGATATGCCTCTGAAATAGAATCAATAACACAAGCCGGCTTTTGTGTTGTAGCTGCACTATCGAAATAAATAAACGATTCCTGTGATCCGTTATTGAATATGGGGAACTCCCTTCTGATTTTTTCTATTTTGCTCAGATCCATTATGTATTTATTCAGCCTTGGTAGAGGTATCCTTACGGATGGCAAAAGTAGTGAATTCCCTTTTCTTTTACTATCTTTGCAGCGCACGCAACGAAAGTGGCGTGTCGCAAGGGGCGTTAGCTCATCTGGCTAGAGCGCGACACTGGCAGTGTCGAGGTGATCGGTTCGAGTCCGATACGCTCCACTCCTTTTCTCATTACTGTTTTTATTCCTTATTATCTTTTCCTCTGTTTACTTCGCTGCTGAGCTCTGCGTTCTTTCTCGCGTTGCCGTTGCTGCTCTTTGCGTAACCGCTCTTTCTTTTCTCTTTCCTTTTTACGTGCTTTAAGCTGCTCTTCACGCTCTTTTTTTGCTCTCTTCAGGGCCTCCTGACGCTCCCTTTTCGCTTTTCGTTCCGCTTTTATACGCTCTTGACGTAGCTTGCGTACATCTTCATATTTAATAGGAGTTTCGGCTATGGTAGTGCTATCAGTGAGCATAATAGCACTATCTACTATAGCACTATCCACCACTCCTGTGGAAATAGTTACGGAGTCTACGGGGAGAGGGAGGTTTTTATTTCTTGAGGTGGTAGAGTCCTGGGGTAGTGGAAGCGGTTCAATCGGCTTAACTTCCTTGTGAACCTCATTAGGCTGATCAGGTAATTCTCTAACTGTATCTTTTGGCCTATCTGTAGTAGGCTCTACGTTACTATTTCCTTCCTCTTTGAGGATTCGCTGTTCTGCATAATGCTCTAACGGGATAGCCGCTTCCGGTAGGGAGGTAATTAGTGTATCGGCTAAATAGTTAATGTAATGTGGTAGAGAAAGCCCTGCTTTAATCTTTTGCAGATTATCCTCACTGATGGGAAGCAATAGGGCATTATCGGACAACTCTTTCATGAACCCTTCCGGAGAATAGGCTTTACGCATATAGCTTCTCATAATTGTCTTATCAGGTATAGGAGCTATATCAATGAGTAGATAGTCGGCATGCTCCTCAAGCTTTAAGTCCATTATATAATCTGTATAATGCGCAAAATTGAATGTAGCAATAGTAAATAGAAGGGCATTACGCTCAATCTCTGGTGAAGCTATGAGTAATGCATGGTACTTATCGGTTTCAAATGAGTGGGAGAAAGTAAGACTATCCACTGCAAACTCATTATCTCCGGTGCCAAAGATTGATGAGTAGTCTAACCCTGAGTAGCCTCCGGGAACCAACGTTCGTCCGGCTTTAAGTCCGGCAAGCATTTCTTGAGCTATGAGTGCAGTTTCGTCCTTACTGTACTCGCTAACGAGAGCCGTTAGCTTTTCTGAAAAGTTATTTGCATTTCCTTTTAAGGCATAGGCAAGTCCTTGTAAAAATAGCGCCTTGGGTTTTAGTTCAGTTAATGGATATGTGCTTATCAATGAGTCGAGAGTCGTTAGTACAGAAGAGGCATCTCCTCGGAAATAGGCATCGTAAGCATGTTGATAGAGCTCATTCTCTCTATCTTCTTGTTGCTTGAGAGAGAGAAGGTAATCAGGACTAGCTACTTTTTTAGTCAGTACTTCGTTGGGGTAGTACTTGATCATCATATTGCGCCACTTCATCGCTTCCTCCGCTTTATTGATTCGCTCGCAAATCATATAAAGAGTATAATAAACTCGGAATCGATTTTCATAATCCGGATAACGCCTGAGCAGGTCTTCATAAGTGTGTATAGCCGGTTCAAAGAACTCCATTTCCTCATTTAGGATAGCACCTGCCTCGGATAGATCTTTCTGTATAATAGCATCACTTGCCGTAATAGCCTCTTCCGAAAAAGGAAGCTGTGCAAGGTAGTACTCTCGTTTTGTTGGGTCTTGTGAGGCTTCTTGCTCTTCCTCTGTAGGGGTATTGCTAACCTCTGTAGCTGTACTGTCATCTCCTTGAGTAGGCTGTGAAGTGCTTTCCAGTGTAGAGAAGCCCTTCCCGGGTACTAGCTGCTTATTACGTCGCTGCCAATCATCTTCTAATGCACGGCTTCCCCATTTCTTTTTGAATAGGGTCTTTCCTCTTTCGATTAGTTGAGGATTGTAGAAATAGAATGAATTATCATTGATTGTACCGGCTGGAGGGAGGATTTCCTCGGTACCCCTCTCTCCCATCTGTTCATTGAAGCTTTGCGAACGTGATTGTTGCTCTTCCATTTGGGCCGTTCGCTTAGACTCACGTTGTTTCTTCTTGTAGGCAGTAATGGCACTGTCAATGATGCGAAAGCGCTCTTGCTCCGGCATAGAAGCTAAAGTGCGCAAACTATCCTGCTCCCTTACACTGCGAAAGTGTATCGCGAGCTTATCAAGCTGTTTGCTTAGCGTTGAGAGCGTTTCATAACGTTCAAAGTTATGATCCAGAGCTCCCATTCCTAAAGAAAGCATCTCTTGGGCTGCGATAAAGTCATTTTGTGCTAAATATATCTCTGCTAAAGTAATTGCATTGAGTGCATAAGCGTGCTTTTGTTCGGTACTATGTTCAATTCCATAGGAAAAAGCTTCGATCGCTTTAATGGTATCTCTTGCCTCAAGCAGAAGCATCCCTTTCGTATAAGAAACTCTGTCGACAACTGTTTTATAGCGCCCATTGTGCTGCATACTCTTCAGTTGGCGAAGGGCATTCTGCTTGTTTGATGCCGCATCAATACCGATTATATTCAGTCGTGCGGCTACTTCTGCTTCGAAAGGAGGAGCAGCGGAAATGACCTTCTTGAAGGAGTGCTTTGCCTCACTATTTCGTCCGCACTCTTGCTGTATTTGTCCCAATAAGAAGCGTAGTCGTATTCGGGTGAGCTTATCCTTCTCATATTTGATTGCCCGTTTCAGCGGTTCTATTGCCTCTGAAGGATCGTCCTTAGTAAGTGCCACATCTGCCAATGCTTTTGCATACAGTCCTTTTTGCTTTCGAGTATCCTCCGATGATACTGTCGCAAGGGTGCGCTCTGCATCCGGCACCCAACCTAATGCAATATAACATCGAGACTGCCAAAGACGTGCTATGGCACGAATATTCGGTTCGTCTCGATACAAACGAGCCATATAGGAAAAGGTAGCCATAGCATCTAAGAAGTCCCCATTGTAGTACTGAGACTTACCTACCAGTATCCAAGCATTGTAGATAAATGTATTGTATTCTTTCTTTCGATAAAAAGCTGTATTGGCTTGTCTTTTACCTCTCGGTTGCTTAGGCTTTGTGCGAATAGAGTGCATACGTATAGCCTTTCTGCCCTTCTCTAAAGCCCCATCAAAGGCTCCTCCCGAAGTGGTTTTCTCCTCTGCGGCTTTAGTTTGCAGGGGTTCCATAGAGAGACGCTCTGTATAGCTTTCGTTGTAGTTTTGAAGAAGTGTCGAGTAGCTTTGATCGAAGGCGGTTGCTCCGTTGTAGTAAACGTTATAGCGTGTGGTAAAGTTATGATAGAAACGAGTTGAAGCGGTGTTATTTTGTACAGAGCAACCTATGCCGAATGAGAGCAGCAAAATAAACAACAGAGAGAAAGCAAGGTAGGCTAAATGTTTCATCTCGCACTATAGCTCCGTTTGAGTCGCCTTTTCTATCGTTGTCTTAAGTTGTATAGGAAGCGCAATGCCCCTTTTGGATATGCTAGCCAACCAATCAAGCCTCTCCTCGGGTCGTAGGGTTTCAAACACCTCACGAAACTCCTCGGCCTCTTCATCTTTGTATTGGGTAGAGGTACGTCCCTTGTATAGATCTAACTCCTCATCATCATAGTACACGATGTTGGATTTCTTTATTGGCTTGTGGTGTTCCGTGCAACAATCTCCCCCCACACAAGTGGAGCAAGGAGTTGAGGGCGTTGGCTTTTGCCCCCATGATTCAATACTTTCGTCAAGGTCGTTGAGATGCAGGGTGCGTTGTCCTCTTTGCTTAGCTTTAACTTGCCAGTAGTAGATAAACAGTGCTAATAGCACAATACCGGGCAAGAAGGTAATAAGACTCTTCCAAATCATGTTCCAAAGTTAATCAATTGAGGCTATGTAGTAAAGCCAACTTGTCGGGCTATTGTATAAAAAGAGAGAAAACTCTTGCTCACAACTTCAGGTTCAAGGATAATAGTCTCTCTTTCGGTAGCTACCGTGAGGATAGTTGCTGCCATAGCAATGCGATGATCGCCTATTGGATCAATATGAATTTGGCCTTTTGGCATGCTCCATTGACCTTCGAAGCTAAGGCTGTCCGAGTCGTGCGTCACTTTGTAGCCGAATGCAGCAGCTAAGCCCACAAGGCTCTCAAATCGATCACTTTCTTTGTGTGCGAGCCGTGCTAATCCGGAGAGTGTAAACTGCTTATGCTGACCTAATAGGGCAGCTAAATAGGCAGGCGCTAAGTCGGGGCATTCATCCAACTGAAACTGCAGTTTACTAGCTATAGGTAGTTCTCTATTGCGCTGTAGGAGTATACCATCCTCTCCGAAAGTAGTTACTACGCCCAGTTGGAAGAAATCGCATGCAATTCGTTTATCCCCCTGAAGATCACCGCACTTGTAGCCCTCCAATAGTAGAGTAGTAGGGCCCTTTTCTTGAGCTACCCATCCGAATAGATAGGAGGCTGCAGACCAGTCTCGCTCCGGATAGAGGAGCATTTGTCGTAGTGTTACAGCATTGTAGGATGAAGGCTGAATGATCAGGCCGTTATTCCCTTCTTTTATTTTTCCTCCTGCTTTGCACATAAGAGCTTGGGTTAAAGCTAAATAGCTGCCTGATAGAGCTTCCGTAGGCTGAGAGAGGGTAAGCGATTCGGATAAGTAGGGGGCGATAAGCATGATTGCAGAGCGGAACTGGCTCGTATAACGATCTATTTCACTGTCCAATACCCCTCCGCTAAGTGTTTTCTCTGCAGGGAATACGGTTACTTCAATTCCTTTGTCAGATTTATGCCAATGAATACGGGCTCCCCACTTATTGAGTTGGTTAATTAGGGGTAAAATGGGTCTTTGTGCTAGTCTGCCACTTGTCTCAAAATGGATGGGCCGATTCGTTTTCAAAGAGGCAATGGCTATCATGAAGCGCCAAACAGCCCCCGATGCACCTACGAATATACTGTCACTCTCTCCATCAAGTAGAGTCAGCACTGCTTGTTGCATCAGAGCTACATCATCGCAACCTTTCAGACCGGGAGACCATTCTCTAAGGGAAGAAACAGAGCCTTCCAAAGCCATCATGCCCATTACGCGGATGAGATAGCTTTTGCTATAGGGCATAGAGGTAATAAAGATTGGAACATCTATGCAACACTGCCTTTTCTTATATTGAGTAGGCAACTTATACTTCATATTTACATTCCCTAATGCTTAGTCTTATAACGGATGAATAGGGTCGTTTGTTGTAACTAAGTTGTCTACGAGGTAGCAAAATAATATCGTGACCAAACGAAAATTACATCACGAAGAAAAAATTTTTTCTTCGTGAACAAAAATATTTTTCATCACGATGAAAATTCTTTTTGTATGTGACCTAATTTGGCCGAGTACTGAGGAGATTGAAGTATCACCTAATTTGGAGACGTCTGCAAATAGGAACAGCATATAATAGAGTGGAGTGGTATCGTGATAGGCTGAGCGTCAGTTTATAAATCCACCACGGGTGTGCTTTTTGAAAAAGAGAGGGTGCCACTTACGTAGTACCCTCTCTAAGTATAAATGCAATTTCGATACTGAAAGTCAAGTCCGAAGGTTTGAGGCTAAATGAATCGCCAGTCCCAATGCAAGAAAACTCAATGTTAAGGACAAGAAGACATATCCTAAAGCTTGTAGCCAAGCGCCATTCTTTAGAAGTGTAACTGTGTCCATTGAGAATGTACTGAAAGTGGTGAATCCCCCACACAGACCCACAGCGAGTAGAAGTCGTATAGAGTTATCTCGGTGAATAGGTGCCGAATAGCGTGTCGCAATCCAACCCAGAAGAAATGATCCTACTACATTAACCAACAAAGTAGCAGTCCGACCATGCCATCCCAAGCTACTTGCAACTGCCGTTACTCCATAGCGCAACAAGGCACCTACACCTCCTCCAATGAAAACGAATAGTATTGAGAGCATTTAGTTAGCTTACTTCCAAGGCGTATAAGTAAGCGTACACTCTATGCGACGCGGAGCAATAGACTGGAATAAGTTCCGTCCTAAAGAAGAGAAGAGGAAAGCGCGGCGCTCATTGTTGGTGATGTTACGTATGCACGCACTTAATGTAAAATGCCCCTTAGTCACGGAGGCTTGTGCTCCGAGGACTACATTAAAAGGCTCTTTGAGATCCTCTTTCGTACTCCAATAGATAGAGCCGGTGCCATTTAAATCTGCTCCAATGCTCCAGCTACTGATAAAGGCACTTGGCTTAAGTCTGTGCGTATAGTTAGCGCGTAGCGAAAGGGTATGTGCAGGTACATATGGAATTTTCACTTCGTAGGCTGGATTAGACTCTCTCTCCGGAATGCGTAAGCGAGCGTGGGTGTAGCCATAATCAGCAGCCAACAATAAAGAGGATATAGGCTTGTACACCAAACTTACTTCTGCACCAAGATATTTCCCCGTTCCATAGTTAGTCTGCTGTCTACCAAGGCCTGAGGCCACAAAGTCGGTAAGCTGTAGATCTGACGTACGAGTAGCAAAGAGTGCCACATCAAATTGTAAGCGTTTGTTGAATAGGAGACTATTGAATCCAAGTTCTAGGTTATTGCTCCGTTCTGGCTTGTAGCTCAAGCGTTCACTCAGATCCGGCTGTGGGGCTGCAGGTTTATGCATTAGTGCAGATACAATATCGGTCACTTGTCGCCCTTGTAACACTTCAGCAAAGGCCTGTTCGTTGTAGCCACCGGCTTTATATCCTTGTGAATAGGAGAAGTAGGTCGTCACATTCGGAGTACAGCTATACTGAAGAGCAACCTTAGGCGAGCCCTGTACGAATGTTCGATGCAGCTTGCCGTTTAGCTGAGTTGGGGCTGAAAAGGGCTTTTTATTACCATCCTTATCTACGAGATCAAATGAAAGCGCCATGCCCGTGTCGTAGTCTAAGGCTAAGCGATCAATTCCAAGATGCATACCTAAGGTTAAGGTTAGACCACGAAGGGTAAAGAGATCATTGAGTGCATATTGTGCATAGATAGATCCGCCTAACTCAGGCTTTTTAAAAGAAAGGTACACTCCCTGTGGTGCATCGGTGCGCAGTACTAAGCGAGCAGGCATTGGCAGCTTATCATTCAGTTTATTAAACTGAGGAGCAAACATACCTTTCAAAGCATCTATTCCAAATGTGATGGGAGAATTAAGATCTACCCCTTTGTAATAGGCAAATGCGCCTGTGGATAACTGATGTCGGTTGTCCTTACTGTGCCACTTGAAAAGGGCTTCAGCTGTAGTGGCAAAAGCCTTTTGACGCTGTTGAACCGTAAATAAATCCCGAGGAGAGTAGTCTTGGTCCATCTGCATCTTATCCGTAAGATACTCGCCACTTAATGCTAAGTTGAAAGAGGTCTGCTCACGTTGACGAAGCCATAGCAAACGCATTGAAGCTATACCACGCTCATAATTGGAGGGAGCATTGAGTGCAAGTGGTTCCATAACATCCTTTTCTGCATTGTAGGGACGATATGGGAAGGCGCCTTGATCCACCCAATTGCCATAGAGCTGGAAAGAGAGATTGTCAATTGCATTGGGATGCCAGCCGACTTTTAATAAGATAGAGAGGTCTTTTTCAGAATCGGCAGGTTTACCTGTTACACTATTTGTCCAATACCCTTTACGAAAGCTTCCCTTGGTCGCTATACTGTGTGCAACTCGTGGGTTATATACAAAAGAAGTGGCAGTTTGAAAAGCAAAGAGCCCCGGATATCCACCGGTTATACTGTACTGCTCTAAACGACGATCAAAAGGCGAATAGGTACGCACGTTAATAATACCTCCTAATGCATTGCGCCCATAAAGTGTGCCTTGAGGTCCACGGAGCACTTCTATTGAATTTATCATGGGAGTGGAAAAAAGCAGTCCATTGCGGTTCATCTGAGGAACTCCATCTACGTAGACTCCTATAGACTGTCCTCCATAACGTGAGCCGACTCCTCTAATATAAAAAGCACTTGAAGCCGCTGAGCCATATTCGGGAATATGAAGATTAGGGACTATAGCAGAAAGATCCCTTACATTACGAAAGCCACTCTGCTCCAGTACGGTGGGGTTTATATAAGTACGTGCTGTGGGGAGTGAGCGCTCTGCATTCGTTTCTCGAGACGGAGATGTGACTACAACCTCACCAAGACGTACAGTAGCAAGAGAATCTCTCGTCTCGGCTGCGGATTGCGCATGAATGAGAGAAGGAGTGAAGCTACAAGCAATTGCTACGGTTAGTAGTTTTTCTAACTTGAACATTGTGTTTTTGATTATATTTTAGGGATGAAAGTATGAGTGCCAAAAGAAGTCTGTACTGATTTAGTACAGACTTCTTAGTTGCTAACCAATGAGGCAAATGGTTACTTATTTACTATTTCGTAAGTATCGGAGGCTATCATCAGCTCCTCGTCTGTCGGTACAACGAGTACCTTAACGCGACTATTTGGAGTGCTGATTACTGCTTCTGTACCATGCACAGAAGCATTGAGTTTCTTATCAATTTCTATGCCCATGAACTCCATATTATCACATACAAACTCACGAGTAGAAACTTGATTTTCACCTACGCCACCTGCAAATACCAAGATATCCAATCCGCCCATAGCAGCAGCAAGAGCACCTAAATATTTGCGGATCTGATAGTCATACATCTTTAGTGCTAACTTAGCGCGCTCGTTTCCTTGTGATATGGCTTCTTCTATTTCACGCATATCGGAAGAAACCCCGCTAACGCCAACTACACCGCTCTTCTTATATATAACATCCGACAACTCATCGTAGCTCATCCCTGCTTCCTTACCAAGGAAAAGAAGCGCGCCTGCATCTAAGTTACCGCTGCGCGTTCCCATAATAAGTCCTTCCATAGTAGTCATACCAAGGGATGTGTCAAGAACCTTACCATTGACTATGGCATTCATAGAAGCTCCGTTACCAATATGGGCAGTGACTATCTTAGAGTGATTGAAATCTATACCGGTTATTTCACAAGCACGTTTGCTAATATAGCGATGGCTGGTACCGTGGAATCCATACTTACGAATACCATACTTTTCGCAGTATTCATAGGGAAGCGCATAGCGATACACATACTCCGGCATAGATTGCTGGAATGCTGTATCAAAGACTCCTACTTGTGGCACTTTAGGCAACAATTCCGTTACAGCACGAACTCCACTTACTGTAGCCGGATTGTGCAAAGGGGCAAGATTAGTAAAGGCATTTACATCGTTGATAACATCTTCAGTAATTAAAGTGCTGGTACTATAGCGATCACCACCATGTACCAAACGATGACCAACTGCTCCTATTTCATCCAAACTCTTTAGGCAGCCATACTCCTTGCTTAGCATAGTCTGAAGAATGAAGTCTATAGCTGCAGTATGCTCATTAAGTGGCTTCTCAAGGATAACCTTTTCTCCATTGGGCAACTTTACCTTTAAGAAGCTTCCCTTGAGCCCCAATTTCTCAACTTGACCTTGTGCAACGACAGTGCCTTCCGGCATGTCTATAAGCTTATATTTTACAGAACTACTTCCGCAGTTAAGTACTAATATTTTCATGTCTGTTCTTCCTGTAGATGATTATTACTTCTTATTGGATTTCTTGAGTGAAATAGCCTGATTAGCTGTCATAGCTACAAGATTATAAATATCTATAGCAGCACAACCACGACTCAAATCATTCACCGGAGCACCCATGCCTTGGAATACAGGACCAATAGTTGTTGCTCCACCAAGACGCTCTACCATCTTATAAGCTATATTACCCACTTCCAGAGAGGGGAATACAAGTACGTTGGCACGACCGGCAACTTTACTATTAGGTGCCTTAAGTTTTCCAATAGACTCTACTAATGCAGCATCTGCTTGGAGTTCACCATCAATAGCCAAATTCGGTGCCATTTCCTTTGCAATGCGTGTGGCTTCTACTACCTTATCTACGTCATCTCCCTTGCCGCTGCCTAAAGTTGAGTAGCTCAAGAGGGCAACACGAGGATCTATGCCACATACATCACGAGCAGTCTCTGCAGAACATACCGCTATCTCAGCCATTTCTTGTGCTGTAGGACGTGGGGTAACAGCTACATCAGCTACAAGTACAAAACCATTATCTCCGTAGGGGCTATTCGTCAGAAGAAGGAAAGCCCCACTTACACACTTGATCCCGGGTTTCGTTTTAATGATTTGCAGGGCAGGGCGAAGCACATCCTTCGTATAACTAATGGCACCGGCTACAAAGCCATCAGCATCTCCGGCTTTCACCATTAAGCAACCATAGTAAAGAGGATCGTTTACAAGCTTTTCAGCTTCCTCACGAGTCAATCCTTTGCTCTTGCGAAGTTCAACGAGCAGATCTACATAGCTTGCTCGCTTTTTACTATCTATCGGATTGATAATTTCGCTCTTTTCAATGTTAGTCAGACCCAATTCCTTTGCCTTTGCGATGATTTCATCGTGCTTGCCTAATAGGATAGGACGAACTACTTTGTCCGCAATAAGTTTGTCAGCAGCCGTAAGGGTACGAGGTTCTGTCCCTTCGGGTAGCACGATCCGTTGCATATCTTCCTTAGCTCGTGCTATTATTTGATCCATCAATTCCATAAGTATATCCTTTTGATTAATTATTCAGTCCAAAATGCTTTATACAATAACAATAAAAACACTCTGTCAAACTACGCTATATTAGTTATGCAGCATATTCAACAGAGTGCCTTTCGTAATCCGATTCTCTCTACTTCTTGTTACTTGAGAAGATTTTCTGCCTCTGCTTTTAGGGTTGCTTTTGATTGAACGCCTACCAGTTTCTTTACCACTTCACCACTTTTGTTGAAGAAAAGAATAGTAGGAATATTTCTCACGCCATACTTAGCAGGTATTTCGCTATTAGCATCCACATCGATCTTACCAACAATGATCTTCCCGGCATATTCATCAGCGAGTTCGTTGATCATAGGACCAACCATTTGACAAGGACCACACCACGTAGCCCAAAAGTCGATGATTACAGGAAGTCCTTCTGCCATAATTGCTTCATAGGAAGCGTCCGTTATTTCCATTGCCATAAAATAAATCTGCTTTGATATTTAATCAGTTTAACCTCACCCTACCTGTGCTATCCACAAAGAGAGCCTTTACTATTGCAAAAATAGCTAATCTATTTGACTTTACAGCGAAGTTCATACTTTTCAATTATTCGACATAGCCATGATCCGGGATGTATCCGAAACCGTCTGGAGGCTACATCTATGGAATAATGTTTCTGAGGATCGCACATATTGAATGAAAGTTCGGATTTTCCTTTGTTCTCCTTGCACCCATCCACTAACTCTTCGATGAAGTCCTCAATATAACTCTCGTCTACCATAGCCAGATTTAATTGTAAGATGACTTCGTTAACGAGTGTATCTGCCACATTGGGCAGTGCATTTACATCCTGTACATTTAAGTAAACGCGTTCTCCGGTCTTATCATATTTCGGACGACTGGCATTGAGGGTCAATAAGAGAAATTCATTCTCTTTGAAATAGCCTCTAAACTTATAGTTTTCTTCACCCCAGATGCGCAGTTCATGGCTTCCGGAATAGTCGTTAATTACAATAGAGGAGTACTCCTTTGTAATATTTCCATTTGCACTTTGCCATGTTCCCGAAGTTACCTTGGAGATATAACCGGCAACACGCACTTCCGTACCAACTAAATCCGCAGGATTCTTTAGATCGTCAGTTGTATTGGTACAATAGTTTTTGATAATGAATTCATACGGATCTAATGGATTACCGCTTAAAAATATACCAATGAGACTGCTCTCATCAAGTAGTTCTTCTAAACGGCTACGCCTTGCCCCCACAGTAGGTTCCGGCTTGTTAATATCAATAGGGTGGGCTTCTCCGAACAGCGATATGCTACTTTCTTTTGATTCTTGCTGACAGGTCTTGCTATAGGCTATCAAAGCAGCTATAAAGTCTGCATCAGTGCCGTTCTTCGGAATAGCAAAATAGTCGTCTCTATTGAGATCAAAGCAATCGAAAGTACCACTCTTGATAAAACATTCGATCGTTTTTCTGTTAAGTGACTGATAGGGGACTCTCTTGAAAAAGTCGTACACGTCCTTAAAATGTCCGTTTGTATCCCTCTCTTCTATGATAGCAGCTACTGCAGAAGAGCTAACACCTTTTATCGCCCCTATGCCAAAGCGAATATCTCCTTTGTCAGTTACGCTAAATGTGTTATGAGACTCGTTAATATCGGGAGGTAGCACATTAATTCCCATAGCGTTGCACTCCTTCATTAGCTTGGCCACTTCATCTGCCTTACGTAACATGCAACTCAAGTTACCGGCCATAAATTCACTGGGGTAGTGTGCTTTTAGATAGGCTTCTTGATAGGATACATAGGCATAGCAGGCTGAGTGGCTCTTATTGAAGGCATATTGTGCAAAGCTTTTCCACCCTTGCCAGATCTTAGAAAGTGTTTCTGTGGAGTGACCATTAGCCTCGCCTCCCTTCATAAATTTCGTTTCAAGGGCCGCAAGGATTTTCTCCCGTTTCTTTGCCATCCCTTTACGAAGTTTATCACTCTCTCCTCTCGTGAAGCCGGCAATAGAGCGAGAAAGACGCATGACCTGCTCTTGGTATACGGTGATACCATAGGTTTCTTTGAGCACCTCTTCCTCTTCGGGAAGCGTATAGTTTATCTCTGATTTGCCATGTCGGCGGTTGATATATTCAGGGATACTATCCATGGGACCCGGTCGATAAAGGGCATTCATAGCGATAATATCTTCGAAACGGGAAGGATGAAGTGCCATTAGGTGCTTTTGCATACCGGGAGATTCAAACTGGAAGATTGCCACCGTACGACCTGAAGAAAACAGATCAAAGGTTTTTTTGTCCTCCAACGAAATGTGATCAATATCGACATCTTCTCCGGTAGTCTCCTTAATCAAGCGAAGTGTTTCTTTGATAATGGCTAATCCTTGTAATCCCAGGAAGTCCATTTTGATCAATCCGGTTGACTCGATCACGTCTCCGGGATACTGGGTGACAACTACTTTTTCTGTATCTCCCTTTTCTCCTTCATTGACAGTGCGTTGTTTCTTCGCGGTTGCTAAAGGTACCACTTTGCTAAGATCAGTAGCAGAAATGATAACTCCACTAGCATGTACACCGGTTCCTCTTACGCGATTTTCAACACGAGTAGCATAGGATAGGACAGTCTTATCCAGTTCGCTTCCGTTGTCCGCAATTTCTTTGAGGTCAGGTACATTCTCTATAGCAGCCTCAATCGTTACCTCTTTTACACCGGGGATCTTGCTTGGAATGAGTTTGGAGATTCGGTCGCGCTCTCTTTGAGGCATTTTTTCAATGCGCCCCATATCTTGAACTGCACTCTTGGCTTTCAACTGAGAGAAGGTGACGATATGAGCTACTTTTTCCTTTCCATACTTTTCGGTAACATACTCCAGCACCTTATCACGCCCTACATCTTCAATATCTATGTCGATATCAGGTAATGAGGTTCGGTCCGGATTGAGAAATCGCTCAAAAAGAAGGTCATACTTAATAGGGTCTATTTTGGTGATATTAAGTGTGTATGCGACTACACTACCGGCAGCAGAGCCTCTGCCCGGCCCTATTGAAACGCCCATATCTCGGGCTGCTTTTATCAAATCCCACACTACAAGGAAGTAGGTCGGGAACCCCATTCTATTTATAGTTTCTAACTCAAAGTCAAGACGCTCCCGCACAACGTCGGGAAGAGGAGTACCATATCGCTCTGCAGCTCCGACATCAGTGAGATGCTTAAGGTATTCGCTTGGGGTCTTAAAGGGTTCCGGTATAGCAAATTCCGGCATAAGAGCATCGTGATTGATTGAATAAAGCTCAACCTTCTCTAATATCTCAAGTGTATTAGAGAGCACTTCAGGATGATCTTTGAATATTTCATTCATCTCCTCCTGTGTTTTGAACCACTCCTCTCCGGAATAGCTCATCCCTTTATCCTCATCATCAGTGACCTCCATATCAGCAAGTTCTTTACCCAAGCCTACACAGAGCAATCGCTTATGTACATCAGCATCTTCACGATTGAGGAAGTGGACGTCATTAGTGGCAATAACCTTTACGCCACACTTCTCTGAAAGCTCATAAAGAGCTTCATTTACTATGAGTTGTTTTTGATAGGTATGCTTATTATATCCTTTGCGTGAGGTTTGGTGTAGCTGTACCTCTAAGTAAAAGTCATCCCCAAATATTCCTTTGAACCAGCGTATAGTTTCCTCAGCCAAGTCCTTTCGTCCGCCTAATATATGCTGTGGAATCTCTCCTGCAATACAGGCAGTAGACACAATAATGCCTTCGTGGTATTTCTCCAAAAGTTCCTTATCAATGCGAGGCTTGTAGTATTCTCCCTCTGTGTAAGCAAGGGAGACCATTTTGATTAGATTCTGGTAGCCGGTATAATTCTTGGCAAGAAGAATAAGATGCCACCCCGAACTATCAATAGATTTATTGGGAGCATAAGGGTGTGGAACATTTTTTTCTTTCAGGAAACGTGATCTTCGCGCACAATATGCCTCACAGCCCACAATGGGTATGAATAGTTCTTTCTTTAGCTCTGTTATTTTGTCTTCCAGCTCAGGAATTCCTTCAGTATCATTCTGTTCCTTTTTCCCTTTTATCTGACTTTCTATCTCGTGAATCTGATCAAGAGTTCCGGAGTTGATCTGATTAACCTGGTCAGTAAAATACTTTATCCCATACATCACCCCATGGTCCGTAATAGCCATACCTCGCATACCATCCGCACGGGCTTTGGAGATAAGTTCTTCTATGCTGGAGAGACCATCCAATGTGGAGTAGTAGGTGTGTACATGTAAGTGAACAAATGGGTTCATAATAGTCTTATTCTTTGGGCAATGTATAAAAGTAGCATCACGACAATACCTTCATCTTACTAAAGGGTAGTCATTACCGCAATACAAAGGTACATGATCAACCTTCCTAAGTCAAGAGTTTTGTTGTTTACTTTTCAACAACAAAGTCATTCTCTAAAATGCCCTCTCCTTAGCTCAAAAAGAATAGAGCCGAGGGACAACATGAAGAAAGTGTGCTGATTGCGTTACAGCTTAGTCTCATCTATGCTCACCAGCTTATTGGTGATCGCATAAATAGTTAGTCCGCTCGGGCTATGGATCTGAAGTTTCTTGGCAATATTCCTTCGGTGGGTAATCACCGTATGAATGGAGAGAGAGAGTTTGGCGGCAATTTCCTTATTAGTCAGTCCTTTGGCTACCAAGGTAACCACATTCTCTTCTCTCGGGGATAGAGCAGTTTGCTCTTCTGCTTTCTCGGTAGGTGCATCCAGCTGACTATTGATCAGATTCAAAAGCACATCTTCTTTACAGTCCACATCAATAAAGGCATGATAACCGACAAACTTGAGCTCTTGCATGCCACCATACAAAAGCCCGATCACTTTCGTATCTCTTATATGGGGCAATATCTTGCTATCTAACTTTACCCCACAGATGAGTGGATTGACTATTACTAAATCTGGTTTATAAGTGCTGACAACCTCTGTCAGCTCTTCTAAATCTGGATTTATCAGGACTTGAGTGCGAAATTTATTCGCTCTTCTTAGCACTGCTTCACATCCCAAGGCCACTATAGGGGTTGGATCTGCAACGAGTACTTTCGTTATGGATCTTATCATGATGTAAAACTATGCCTTTCTTTTTGCTTCTAGTGCGCTTATCAATGGTATAAAGAGGTTATCTTCAACAGAATTATGCATTGCCAAATCATGTTCCGTTTCAAATAGCTCGTGTACTACAAAAGTGAGATCATATCCCTTGCCATCGGGGTAATACTTTATTAGAATATTCTTTAGTTCACTTATTTTCGCTTCTACTTTGTCGTGGCGTCTACCATAAACGGCAATATTATAGTGTTCGTCATGTTCGTTGGTATTGCCCTCAAGTATCCGCTCTACATAGGGGAAAACGGTCTTGTTTTCATATCCCATATGTTTATTTACCTCTTCTACATACTCATCGTAGAATTTAATAATCAGTTGGGTGATCTCCTTTGGCCCATCTGCAATAGCAGCTAAAAGCTCTTTGCGAAGCATGGGGAGACGATAGGAGAGGAAGTAGTGATGGCTTCGCTTTAAGTAGTCAATCAGGGCTGCAGGGGAGAGTTCTTCCGACCCAAGCTGCATTATTTCGTTATAATCTATATCGTTCGTTATTACATTGATAGTAGCCAGTAGAGTAGGAGTGTGTACATTATTTCTTTTACTTACATCTCCTATTGTAGCATTATCTCCGAACCCTAAAGGGATGCCAAATCGAGTCATTACAAGTAGAATGTCGTAGCACTCCGCAATAAGGTCGCTAATAAAGGTGTCACTAGTATAGTAACGAGGTTGCTGTAGTTTCATAGAAAGGGACTTTTGTCGCTCGTATCTGTTCTCTTTGTTATTGCAATTACTTCCAGTAGGTCAGAAGATTTGCTTCTCAACTTATGACAAAGATAAGAATATTACTTCGTGTGATATAATCTATCTGAAAGACCTTTAAGGTACGGGTCGTTATAAATAGGTATTCATCAAAGGTAGTTAGATATGCCCATCAATTTTTTCGCGTTTATTAGACATAGTATAAAGCACTGTATATCACCCGAGAAAAAAACATCTATATCTTTCATTTGAAACATCTATACTTTTCAATTCAAACATCTATACTTTTTGAATTAAAGATCTATAAGTATTGTAAGGTAAGTAGGTACCTAGACTAAAGAGATTTGTGACACTATCTCATATCAATACCTACTTTTGGGTATAGTAATGGCCGAGAAATGGGGGATGAAAACGAGAAACGCTGTGTAACTTTGTGGAGATGAAACTTTCAGAGCTACAACCAGGACAAACAGCACGCATACTACGTGTAGGTGGCAGCGGAGCTTTTCGCAAAAGAATCCTTGAAATGGGATTTCTGCGCGGTAAAGAGGTTACCATGCTTCAAGCTGCTCCCATGAAAGACCCCCTCTACTTTAGAGTAATGGGGTACAATGTTTCCATGCGAATAAACGAGGCGAAACTGATCCAAATAGAGCTGATTGAACCTCATGAATTAGAGAGCGCAACACAAGAGGAGAACTTAATCCAATCTTCTACCTGTGAAAGAGAGAAGAGCGAGTTCGCAATAGTGGATAAAGTGCATAAACGTCCTACCATAAGAGTAGTACTAGTGGGTAATCCTAATTGTGGTAAAACAACCATCTTCAATGCTGCCAGTGGGGCACATGAACGGGTGGGTAATTATAGTGGAGTGACAGTAGATGCACAAAAAAGTCACTTCAGACATAAGAACTACAATATAGAAATAGTGGATCTACCCGGTAGCTATTCTCTTTCCCCCTACAGCCCCGAAGAACTTTTCATTCGCCGCTATTTGACGGATGAAAAAACACGTCCTGATATTGTAATTGATGTCGTAGATAGTGGTAATCTGGAGCGCAATCTGTACTTAACCATGCAGATAAAAGAGATGGGGCTAAGAATGGTTGTAGCCCTCAACATGCATGATGAGTTAGAGAAAAGCAACGCAAAGCTCGATGAACAACAACTCAGCAAGCTGTTGGATATACCCCTCGTGCCAACTGTTGGAAGGACAGGACAAGGACTGGAGGATCTTTTTGATGCAGCTGTTGCCCTATACGAAAAACCGGCATCAGAAGACCGTTTTATTCGAATTCCATACGGAACTAACATAGAGCCATCTGTCAAAGAGTTAAGTGATAGTATAGAGCTACACCTTCGGCTTCCCATTTATATTTCCTCGCGGTATGTGGCGGTCAAATTACTTGAAAGGGATTCGGAAATAGAACGAATAGTCCAACAAGATAAAAAAGGTGGGTTTATCCTTGCTAAAGCAAAGTATGAGTACGAAAAGATCAATCGTCTCTTAGGTGGAGAAGAGGTTGAAACAGTTATCACAGACGCTCTATACGGATTTATATCGGGAGCTTTACGCGAAACCTATCGCCCCGCTCAGAGGAGCAAACGAACAAAGACTGATCGGATTGACCATTGGTTGATACATCGATGGTGGGGCTTTCCTATCTTTATCTTATGCATTGCACTAATGTTCCAGGCGACCTTCTCTCTGGGGAAGTATCCGCAGGGATGGATAGAGTCCTTGGTCGACTGGTTAGGTAGTACCATCACAGACGCAATGCCATCCGGACCACTACGCGATCTGATTGTGGATGGAATTATCAGTGGAGTGGGCGGAGTCATTGTTTTCTTACCTCAAATATTGATTCTCTACCTATTCATCTCCTTCTTTGAAGACACCGGCTATATGGCGAGAGCTGCATTCATTATGGATAAGGTAATGCACAAGATGGGACTCCACGGTAAGAGTTTCATACCGCTAATAATGGGCTTTGGTTGTAATGTGCCGGCTGTAATGGCAAGTAGAACAATAGAGAGCCCACAAAGCAGGCTTATCACAATGTTGATAACCCCATTGATGAGTTGTAGTGCACGTCTGCCTATCTATCTACTCTTAGCCGGAGCATTCTTCCCAAACCAAGCTGGATTAGTATTGTTCATAATGTATGCCTTGGGCGTGTTACTTGCAGTTGTGATAGCACGACTCTTCCGCAAAGCCCTATTTAAAGAGGAAGATATTCCCTTTGTGATGGAATTACCACCTTATCGCATACCTACTTCTAAGTCGTTGCTGATCCACATGTGGGAAAAGTCAAAAGAATATCTCCAAAAAATGGGTACTATAATATTAGCAGCCTCAATTGTAATATGGATGCTAAGTTACTTTCCCCGAAAAGATATAATGCAAAGAGAAGAGGTTGCCATAAATAAGATTGAGCAAAACCAAACACTCTCTGAGACTATGAAGGAGCTGCAAAAGAAAGAGACAACAGAGGCTTTCCGATCTGAGCAACAAAGGCAGTCTTACTTGGGACGCATTGGCTTCGGCATACAGCCTATTCTTGCTCCTTTAGGCTTTGATTGGAAGGTGAGCATCGCCATTGTAAGCGGTATTCCTGCAAAAGAAGTAGTGGTCAGTACATTAGGTGTGCTCTATACCGGTCAAAGTGATGACTCTGAGGAGTCAACCTTTCGTCTATCGGAAAAGCTTAAAGCAGACCAAAACGGAACAGAGGGCTCCGGTCTTACTCCTCTGGTAGCAGTTTCCTTCATGCTCTTTGTGTTGCTCTATTTCCCCTGTGTAGCTACTATTGTAGCTATTAGTCGCGAAGCCGGAAGCTGGAAGTGGGGAGGCATTACGATTGCATATACCTGTCTGCTGGCTTGGATTGTCTCCTTCCTTGTATATCAAGGGGGATTATTGTTGGGATTTGTATAAATGAATGTGTGTTACTTTTGATTATGAGCACCTCGGTACAATTAATCATTGTCTATATAATAGCCGCGTTAACAATCACTCTCATTGTACGACGCTTGTTACAGATGCTAAGGTCTAAAGGGGGAAAAGGGGCTCCACATTGTCCGGGATGCTCCAAATGCACTATGCACCCTATACCCGAGAAGCAGAAGAAGTAAAGCCCCCTTATAGCTTGTCTGCATCCGGATGCTTCAGCTTAGACTGAAGTTCCTCGGCTGCCTGTATCGATTCAGTATTATTAGCTGAAATACCCCATGACTCTAATGGGGGAAGATAGATCTTTGTATTGGGCTCAAGATGGTCAAATGACAAGAGCACATCCTTATTGGCATTGTATATATAAACCCAGAAGACCCTATTCCCATAAGTTTTGGTAGCAATCGATGCTAATGTATCCCCACTTCTAACGACATAAGGCGTATAACCTGATTCTACACGAAGATCAAGCTTCTGAGACCTATTCACTTTAGGTTTTGTGTCAACTCGCCGAACAGCAACAGTAGGTTGCCGGTCTGTAGAGTCTTTTTTATCCTCGCGAACAGAAGAATCTGAATAAGGTGCACAAGTAGGCTCTTTTTCTTCAGTAATAGTAGTTTGAGGTACTGAAGTTACTGTGTCTTCACGAGATAGGGAGGTACAACCTTGCGATTGACGTAAGTGAGGGACAATTGAAATAATAAAGTACCCTAGAGAAAGGATTAATATTACGAGTAGCCATACCTTTAGCCCGGCCCCATTTCGCTTCTGCTTCTTTTCTTTGGTATCTCTAATGAGTGGTGGTGGAGTAGTCTGTGAGATCTTTTTAATAGGTGGGGGAAGAATGGCTTTTTGTGGAAGTTCAGGCGGTGTTGTTCTACGAAGAACGAGAGGAATATAGAGTGGTTCGTACCTAAGAGCCTCCATAAGTGAGGGAAATGATTGCTCCCTTATGCCTGATAAAATATTTTCGTTATTGAGCTTTGTCGGGGATAGAGCTGAAAATGGCTTATTGATATTGTTTAAAAGCTCTTGTGAAGGAGTCAAAAAAATCTTACTTCCATCGGAGGTAGCGCTAAAGGTACCTATGTGTTGCCACTGCAAACAGTACCCCGCACACATACACTCTTTAAAGGAATCTTTTATAGCATTAGACACCTTAAGAATTGTCTCTTTAGTGTAGGATAGTGTTTCAATGAGTAACTGATTGATAAGGTCGGTTCCTTGTATGGTAACAGGGGAGACAACGAGCCGAATATGAGGCGGAATGATCCAGGACTCACCATTAGATAGGTGTGCTACAAATTCTCCCTCCTTCTGGGTAGATAGTTCAACAATGCCCGGCAGGGTAGTCCCGGAAACTGTATATTCGGATGAAAGACGCTGGACAGTAAGCTCAATTAGCTTTTCCCAAACAGTCTTTACGGTATCATAATCTAAAGAAGATGCCTCAGTTAGCTTGATTAACCACTGTGCCGTTTCAATCATATTAGAGTCTCAAATTAAAGAGCAATTTTGTCTATTGTACGATAGGGTGAGCGACAAGATCAAATCCTTCCGTTGCCGTAATCTCACACATGTAGTAGTGTCCGGTGACAAGTCCTCTTGTTTGCTCCTTTGGAATAAGTACTTCCGGATCTACTTCAGGGGAATCGTATTCAGTTCGCCCTATATAATAATCACTTTCTGTACGATCGATCAGCACTTCCATCTGCTTCCCTATTAAGCTATCACTAAAGGAAGCACCTATTGGTTCCTGACAATTCATGAGTTGCTCCAAGCGCTCTGCCTTTATTTTTTGAGGCACATTATCCTCATAGTACTTGTATGCGTAAGTGTCTTTTTCATGCGAATAGGCAAAGGCCCCCAAGCGTTCAAATCGAGTTGACTCAACGAAATCTAGTAATTCGTCAAAATCTTTTTCCTCCTCTCCCGGATGTCCCACCATCATGGTAGTGCGAAGCACTATGTCAGGTACCTCACTACGAATATATTGGATTAGGTCAATCGTCTCCTCTTTGGTAATACCTCGTCGCATTAAGCGCAACATTTTATTTGATGCATGTTGCAAAGCTATATCAAGGTAATGGCATATATTCTCCCGCTCTCGTATTACAGGGATAATCTCTCTCGGGAAGCCTGTAGGATAAGCGTAATGCAGACGGATTCTTCTTATACCCTTTATATCGCTCAGACTCAATAGGAGATCACGTAAGGCGCCCTTCTTGCCCATATCCGAACCATAGGAAGTGAGGTCTTGAGCGATGAGTTGTATCTCTGTGACTCCTTTAGAAGCCAGTGTTTTACCCTCTTGAACCAACTCAGATATCGGGCGAGACTTCATATTGCCTGTAATAATCGGGATAGCACAGTAAGAACAGTGCCGATTACATCCTTCCGAGATTTTCATATAGGCATAATGATGTGGAGTAGTAAGCATCCTCTCGCCTAAGATAGCTCTGGTCGCTACTCCCAGATCTGAAAGCATTTTATGCCAATCGAATTTCCCGTAGAAAGCATCCACCTCAGGTATTTCGGATTCCAATTCATCACGGAAGCGTTCACTTAGGCAGCCCATTACGATCAACTTGGCAATTCGTCCACTTTTTTTAGCCTCTACAAAGCCCAGGATTGTATTGATAGACTCCTCCTGTGCGGCCGCAATAAACCCACAAGTATTAACTACTACGATCTCTCCGGTAATCCTTTTCGGATCGTGCCGCACACGATAGCCGGATGAAGCGAACAATCGAATTAATTGCTCGCTATCAACAAGATTCTTCGAGCAGCCTAAAGTGATGATATTAACCTCTCCTCGATGCATTTATCCAAATAGAGAATCAACAAATTCTTTCTTCCTGAAGAGCTGCAAATCATCTATCTTTTCTCCTATTCCGATATATTTTACCGGAACCTTAAATTGATCTGATATGCCGATTACTACACCTCCTTTAGCTGTTCCATCCAGCTTAGTAATAGCAAGGGCAGTTACCTCTGTGGCAGCTGTGAATTGCTTGGCTTGTTCAAAGGCATTCTGACCTGTAGATCCATCTAATACTAGCAATACTTCCTGAGGCGCATCCGGTACAACTTTTTGCATCACGCGCTTAATCTTGGTAAGCTCATTCATCAGTCCCACTTTATTGTGTAGCCGACCAGCTGTATCAATAAGTACAATATCAGCCCCCTGAGAAACTGCAGACGACAGCGTATCAAAAGCTACAGAAGCCGGATCACTGCCCATTGTTTGCTTTACAATAGGTACGTCTACCCGTTGCGCCCATACTTCTAATTGATCAATGGCTGCTGCACGAAATGTATCTGCCGCTCCGATTACTACCTTGTGACCTGCTTTCTTAAATTGATAGGCGAGTTTGCCAATAGTCGTCGTTTTTCCTACACCATTGACCCCCACTACCATAATTACATAAGGACGCTTAACCCCTTCCAGAGAAAAACTATCCCCATCTACTAATCCATTTTCTGTGAGCAAAGCCTCAATTTCCTCTTTAAGAATCACATTCAGCTCACTAGTTGATACATATTTGTCACGTGCTACACGCGCCTCGATACGTTTGATTATTTTCAGCGTTGTATCAACCCCCACATCGCTTGTTACGAGTACATCTTCCAGATTATCCAGTACTTCGTCGTCAACCGTTGACTTACCTACTATAGCTCGTGTAAGCTTGCCAACCACATTCTCTTTGCTTTTAGAAAGCCCTTCGTCAAGTGTCTCTTTTTTCTTCTTAGAGAAGAAGCCAAATAATCCCATATCTCAAACTTAATCCATTCTTCTTTTGTAATCCTCATAGGTGAAGTGTCTGAGCACTTCATAGCCGCCCTCTTCATGTAGCAGCACAATATCCGGATGAGCTACTCCATTAAACATATTCGTTTTTACTGTGGTGTAGTGTAGCATATCCTCAAATATAATTTCATCTCCTATTTCAAGTGGTTCATCAAAGCTCCATGACCCTATATAGTCACCACTTAAGCAGCTCATCCCCCCCAAGCGATAGGTTGGAAGACCATTGATAGGTTCTTGATGCGCACCTCTAACAATGGGCTTGTAGGGCATTTCTAAGCAGTCCGGCATATGGCAAGTAAACGATACATCCAGAATAGCGGTTTGAATACCTGCATGAGACACTATGTCCACCACATGACTAATTAAAAAACCTGTTTGCCATGCAAAGGCACTTCCCGGTTCAAGGATTAGTTTTAGATGTGGATAGCGCTGCTTAAAGCCCTTGAGTACCTCTACAAGATGCTCTATATTGTACTCTTTATGCGTCATTAAATGCCCCCCTCCCATATTAAGCCATTGGGCTTGGCGTAGGGCTGTATCAAATTTCTTGGAAATAATACCCAAAGTACGCTCTAACTGAAAGCTATTCCCTTCACACAATACATGAAAGTGTAATCCTTCAATACCTTTAGGCAATCCTTTGTCCAAGGCTTCGGCAGTAACACCGAATCGGCTACCCGGAAGAGCCGGATTATATAAGTCAGTTTCTACAGGAGAGTATTCCGGATTGATACGGATACCATACGACACTTTGGGAGATAAACTTCCTTTATATCGTTCATATTGAGAAAGAGAATTGAAGGAGATGTGAGAGGCATATTGTTGCCATTGTGCCCATTCGTTTGGTAGGTATGCAGGGGTGAAAGCATGTACTTGAGACTTCATCTCTTCATACCCCAAGCGAGCCTCCCAAAGTGAGCTTGCCGTAGAGGAAAAACCATACTCTCTAAATATGGGGAACGTACGCCAAAGTGCATACGACTTAAACGCCAAGATAATCTCGGCACCACTTTCATCGGATACCTCTTTGATAGTAGCAAGATTTCGTCTAAGCAATCTTTCCTCTAACACATAGGAGGCACGCTCTATTTCAGGATGGTCAATTCTCTTCACACTATAAAAGACATGTTGTTGAATAACCGCTTATCTCACAAGTAAATACCTCCTATCCAGCTCGGTAGAAGAGACACTTTCAGTAAAATGGATATTCAAATTCCTTCGTAGTTTGAGACTTTTTCAAAGGTCTCAATGCATTTATTCTCTTTCTTTTATCCATACAAAGATAGACAAAATTAGAAGGAATACTCTTTTTTATCAGTGTGGCAGAAGAAGAGAATAGTTGTCCGGGAAAAGTGTTTTCCCCACAGCTTTTATGCGGAAGTAAGTGACGAGCCAAGAAATGAAAGTTTCGTATACGGAGGAGAAGTCGATGAATAATAGGTTCCGTTCTGCGTGTGATACAAACACTCGTCAGCCGCATTGTTTAAGGATCATAAGATTCCCTTTTATGGGATGGGCAACATATCCTCTTTTGGCTATGAAAATAGATCTATATCTTTTTCACAAAAGATACAGATGTTTCAAATGAAAGGTACTGATATTTCATTTCAAAGATCAGTACCTTTCGTGAAGTCTATTCTTTGATCATTGGGATGTACTGCCCATAGCCCTCCGCCTCCATATCCTTTAAAGGAATAAATCGCAGTGCAGCACTGTTAATACAGTAGCGAAGTCCCCCATCTTCTATAGGACCATCTTCAAATACGTGTCCCAGATGAATACCACTTGACTCGCCTTTGACCTCAGTGCGAAGCATACCATGGGAGCGGTCTGTATGTTCAGTTACAGCGGTTTCACTAATAGGACGTGTGAAAGCTGGCCATCCACAACCACTCTCATACTTGTCGCAAGATATAAACAATGGGGTGCCATCCACTATGTCCACATAGATGCCCGGTTCAAAAGTATTGTTGTACTCATTGGCATAAGGAGGCTCGGTAGCGGCTTCTAATGTAACTTGGTATTGCAATGGGGTAAGGCGTTGCTTGAGAAGCTCTTTATCGATATAGCGAGTGCGATGTGCTTCTCTAATTTTGGAGCGACTGATGTGACAATACCCACCGGGATGCTTTTCTAAATACTTTTGGTGATACTCTTCTGCCGGGTAGAAGTTTTTCAATGACATAACCTCTACTACAATGGGCGATGCATACTTTTTTTGCTCTGAAGCTATTATACTTTGAATAACTTTCTCATCCTCTGGGGCCGTAAAGTAAATACCGGTTCGATAGCTGCGTCCCACATCATTGCCTTGTCGGTTCAATATTGTGGGATCTACAACCTTGAAGTACATTTCAAGAATAAAGCTGAGTGGTACTTGGTCGCTATCGTAGTGCACGGCAATAGTTTCCGCATAATCACTATGCGTGTCTTCATAGCGAGGATTCTCAATCAAAGAGTTAGCATATCCCACTTCTGTTTTAGTAACTCCTTGTATCCCATCAAAATAGGCTTGCATACCCCAAAAGCAACCGCCCGCCAGATAAATTATTTTGATCATTGCTGTCATTTGTTCATTGTTATATATTTATTATTTGTCCACATTTATGAGACCTTTACCTAATGCTCCTTATTCAAAGCGTTGTTTTTGCTTTCAGCCTCTTAAGAATATGGAGTACTAAGATAAGCAATATAAAGAAAAGGGCTGTACCAAAGCGGTACAACCCTTTCCAATAACTTTTGCTCTAAGAGTGTGTGTTACTTCTTATCAGCTTCTGTTTGATTGCTGCGTAGGATAAGTTCCAAGCGATTACCTGAGCTTATAATGGAGTTAAGCATATCGGTAATGTCCTTCGTTGTAATGCTATTCAATGTAGCATCAAACGTATCTGCATAGTTCTTTCCAAAGAAGTGATAAAGCTTGAGCTGATTCAGCCAATACCCATTGTCACGAAGAGACTCTGCATGACGCTTTTTGATACTGGTAATTGACTTGTCGAAAGCTGCCTGATCAACGCCTTCTTTTACTATCTTGTCAAACTCTACATAAACGACTTCATTCAAAGAAGCTGCTTTCAGCGGATCACAGATAAACTGTACAATCACAGATGCAGAACCTTCGGGGAATTCATCTACACTAACTCCGGCATAAGGAGAGTATGTACCGCTCTCGCGCTCACGAATAGAAGCAATTAAGGTCTGATCCAGCACGTTGTTGAGAATCTCGCCCGTTAAGCTTGCCTTAAGGTCGTATTTGACAGCCCCTTGCAAGTGGTCAACAACTACTGCTGTCGGCGTATCAAAGTCCTTCTTGTACTCGATAGTCATCTGACCCTTACGAATATCCTCTTCCTTCTTGCGGTCCATCTTTGCAACAGCCTTGCCCTTTGGTATGCTACCGAGGTACTTAGCAATAAGCGGTTTAGCGGCTTCAATATCTACATTACCTACAATGTAATACTGGAATCCATTGGCAGAACCCAAACGCTCACGTACCATTTTGAGAGCCTTATTATAGTCGACAGCATTCAAATCAGCTTCTTTCAAGCTCTTATTACGTAAGCTATTATCGTAAAGGAGGTAAAGCATAGAGTCTTGCAAAGAAGACATAGGGTTACGCTCAACCATCTTCAAGTAAGAGATCTGCTTTTCTTTGTAAGCTTCAAAAGACTCAGTATCCTCATTCAAAGAAGTTTGATAGAGATACACGAGTTGAAGCATTGTTTCGAAGTCTTTGATTGTAGAAGCTCCGGAGATAGAGGTAGTAAAGTCGTTAATGCTTGCAGCTACGCTTGCGCTACGACCGGCAAGAACCTTTGTTAAGTCAGTTCTATTAAACTTACCCACCTTACTCAAGTTAGCTACATCACCCAATACATGGGTATGTAAGATATCATTAGGGGTAGTATAAAGGTAGTTACCTCCATGCGTAATACCGGAGAGACGAATTTCGTCATCCTTGAAGTCTGTCGGCTTAATGTAAACAGTGATGCCGTTGTTCAGCTTAAGTTCGGTAGCACCAAACTTACCATTTTTCTTCTCGGAAACAATCTTACCCCCCTTAAGAGGCTTGTCGATCAATGTCGTTGCAATAACCTCTTCCTTACGAGCTTCAATAGGCTCAGCAACTGTCTTGTTGTACAATGCAATCATCTCCTCAGCAGTCGGATAGGTAAGTCCTTCCTTTTCAGGACCGGTAAGGTACATTACCAAATTCTTACCGTCAGAAGAAATCAATTCCTTTACATAAGTATTAATGTCAGCCAGAGTAAATGATTGTGCGTATTGCTCTACAATCATCTTTTCCATCTCAATACCGGGGATATATCCTCCGTTTAGGAAGTAGTCCTTGTACTCTTCTACATAAGATGAGTTTGTTGTCTTCTCACGCTCATTGTAAAGGTCTTCGTAGCGCTTTAGAACATTTGTCTTAGCACGATCGTATTCACTCTGTAGGAAGCCATACTGGTTAACCTCTTCAATTTCCTTTACCAAGGCTTTGAAAGCCTCTTCCCAGCCTCCGTCTTTGGCTATTGCCATGAACTGAAAGGCATCTTTTGTCTTTACAAAGCCGAGCATCTCGCCACGGGATGCACTGGCATGCATAAAGGGTGCATTGGGCTTTCTAACAATCTCACGGAAACGCTCTCTAAATATAGAGCTCACAATGAAGTCGGCATAGTTTATAGCTGCACCAAGGATAGTACCTCTTTGTTCGCGGGGCATTGGATCATGCTTAAACATGATGTCCAGTTCTGTCGTTGTAGCCTCCTTATCGGTAGCGATAGCAGCGATAGGAGTTGCATTGTCTGCTACAGGTACAAAATAGCGTTCTGCCGGATTTTCTCTCTTGGGTATATCGGCAAAGTATTCCTTGATTTTTGCTTCTACGTAGTCGGGATCCAAGTCACCAACAATGATAATACCTTGCAAATCAGGACGGTACCATTTGTGGTAGAAATCACGAATAGCTTTGTGTTCAAAGTTGTCAACTACTTCCATCGTACCGATAGGTAAGCGGTTGGCATACTTATTATTAGGGAGAATAACGGGAAGGAGCTTCTTAAAGTTGCGAATACCTGCATTGTTGCTTATACGCCACTCTTCATGAATAACGCCACGCTCCTCGTCAATTTCGCTGCCGAGCAGTTCAATGTTGCTACTCCAGTCATGTAAGATAAGGATACAACTGTCAATTACCTCGTTTCCTTTATCGGTAGGAGCATCCATTACCGTATATACAGTTTCGTCAAACGCTGTATAAGCATTCAGGTCTGCACCGAAACGGCAACCAATACGCTCTAAAAAGCTAATAAGGTTTTTACCGGGGAAGTTCTTTGTCCCATTAAATGCCATATGCTCCAAGAAGTGAGCCAAACCCTGCTGGTTGTCATCTTCAAGGATAGAACCAACCTTTTGTGCTATGTAAAAGTGTGCACGTCCTTGGGGTTCTGTATTCTTGCGAATAATGTAGGTTAATCCATTGGGCAAAGTACCCATCTTAACAGCCGGATCAATTGGAAGTGACATGTTTTCCTGTGCCCCGGCAATAGTAGGCATCAGGAAAGTCGCTAACAGGAGTAGCGGTGTCAATAGTTTTTTCAATCGCATAAATATCTTTCTAAAGTTGTATCTGTGTTCTTTCTTTTTATTTGCCACTATGAGCAAAGGTAATCAAAATCCGCATAATATAATGGGATTATTTGTGTATTTCCTTTCTGCAAAACAATGAAGTAATCACACAAATAAGCATAAGAACAAGTGAGATCCTCATCACTGTATAGGTACTATGGGTTGTGTCAACTGAGGAGGTCCCCGGTATTAGTGTAGCTACAAGCATAGCCATGCTGAGACCGGTAGATTGACCGATTTGTCTCATAGAGGCAAGCATGGCGGAGGCTGTACCGGCTTTATCCTTGGATACAGATCCCATAAGCATAGACACATTGGGAGATAAGAAAACACCAAACCCACAACCCATACATAGTTCTGCCACAACAATATACCATATCGGTGTATGCTCGTGGATCAGAGCGAGCAATATAAACCCACACATCATAATAAAGCTTCCGATGAGTACTACTTTGTGTTCGCCTATTTTGTCACTCCAAATACCTGCGAAGGGAGAAAGTAACATCATAGCAAGTGGTTGACTCATAAGGACAAGACCGGTTAGGTGAGAAGGGAGGCCGGCTGAGCGTTGTAGCCAAAAGCTAAGCATGTAATTTACCGTAAAGTCTGCTCCATACGCAGCCCATGCGGCAAGAGAAGCCAACAGAAAGCGTCTATTGTATGTCAATAGATCTGTAGCGAGTATGGCATTATCTCTATGCCTTTCGTAGACAAAAAACAGGATCAGTAAGATAATAGCTACTGGGAGCAACAGTCGGGGAAGGATATCCTGGACAGTCCCGGAGAATGGTTCCGTATATGCAGAAAGACGTGTCAAACCCAAGATAAGCAGTGCAATAGCCGGAATGTAAATAAATGCCCCTATGTAATCATAGTGCTTTTGAGGTGTTTCTGCTCTATTAGTATTCCTCAGTCCGACAGCTCCTAACAGAGTACCAAAGGCAATAAGTCCCACAATAAGGAAGAGATACCTCCATCCTAAATAATTGATGATAAAGCCACCAAGGAGAGGACCGGCAAGTAACGAGAAAGAGACAGCACTTAGATTGATACCTATTACAAGCCCACGCTGACTATCCGGATAAGCTCGGGTCAGAATAGGAATGGCAGTAGCATAGATAAGCGCTCCTCCCACACCTTTGACAATGCGAAAGGTGAGTAAGAAGGGAAGAGAGTGTGCCATAAAACAGAATAGATTAGCAATAGAAAAGAGCAGCAATCCCAGGACAAATAGTGTGCCATGACTACGTCTATCTGCCATCTTGCCAAAAGGAATCAATAAGACCGCGCTAACGACAATATAGCTCAGAGCAATCCATCCGGTCATATAGTTATCAAGTGATAGCTCGCGGGCTATTGAAGGTAGTGCAACTTGTACGGACGTGGAGATGAATGGGTTAAGCATGGACGCAAGGGTAGTGAGGAGTAGAATCACCCTTGGCGAATAGTGTAACTTACATAGTATAGGCATAAAAACTATAATTGCGCAATTGTAATTGTTGCAGCAAAGGTAGCCTTTTATGAGACTTTGAATAACTTCTTAGCCTATGAGCATCATTCTCGGCAGCATACCTCTAAAGTAGGAAACAGGCTCCTTTATATTTCTTATCTCCTTTTTAGTTCTTCGTATCGTATTCGCCTAAAGCTATTGTGTTTCTATGCCGTGAAATAGCTACTTTTGCACTCGGTTAGCATAGGGAAGTGCACAATGGAGTATCGATTCAGTGAGATAGAAGCCACTATACAGGCAGCGTGGCGCAAAGAAAATATATACAAAGTAGAAGAAGATGCTGCAAAGCCGGCGTACTACGTCTTGGATATGTTTCCATATCCCTCCGGTGCTGGTCTTCACATGGGGCATCCATTGGGATATACAGCTTCCGATATTTTCGCACGCTACAAACGCCTTAAAGGCTTTTCGGTGCTCCATCCGATGGGATTTGATGCCTTTGGGCTTCCTGCAGAGCAGTACGCTATCCAGACGGGGCAGCATCCGGCTGAAACTACTCGTATCAATAGTGAACGATACAGAAAGCAATTGGATCGAATAGGCTTTAGCTTTGATTGGTCAAGGCAGGTTGTAACTTCGGATCCATCCTACTACAAATGGACTCAGTGGGTTTTCTCTCAACTCTTTGAGTATTACTACGACACGAAAGAAGAAAAGGCAAAGCCAATCAAAGAACTAATAGCCCATCTCGAAAAGTATGGCACAAAAGGCTTGAATGCCTATTCAACCACAGCTCCGGAGATTGATAACGTCACTTGGAATCAATATGATGAAGCAGCAAAAAGTAACTTTTTGATGCATTACCGATTAGCTTACTTAGGCGAGTCAATGGTTAACTGGTGTCCGGAATTGGGTACTGTACTGGCAAATGATGAAGTAAGCGAAGGAATAAGCATACGCGGTGGATATCCTGTCATACAACGCAAGATGACTCAGTGGTGCCTGCGTATTTCTGCTTACGGAGAGCGTCTTTTGAAAGGATTGGAAGACTTAGAGTGGACCGATGCCCTAAAGGAAACACAGCGCAATTGGATTGGACGTTCTGAAGGTGCTGAATTACATTTCCAAGTACAAGGTACAGACAAAGACATTGCGGTATTCACTACCCGAATAGATACCATTTACGGAGTTTCTTTTCTCGTTTTGGCGCCCGAGCATGAATTAGTTGATACTATCACAACTGACTCTGCACGTGCTGAAGTGGACGCTTACATTGCAGATACCAAACGTAAGACAGAACGAGAGCGTATGGCAGATCGTCGCATCAGTGGAGCTTTTACAGGGGCTTATGCTTTGCATCCACTCACAAGAGAAGCCTTGCCCATATGGATTGCTGACTATGTATTAGCAGGATATGGAACAGGAGCAGTAATGGCTGTAGCTGCTCACGACACACGAGACTTTGCTTTTGCTCGTCACTTTAACTTACCCATTCGCCAAGTAATTTGCGCTGATGGAGAAGAGCCTACTACTACCTCAGGATGGGAGGATGCTCAAACTGCTAAAGAGGGGCATTTAGTAAATTCAGATCAATACAATGGGTTGTCGGTAAAAGAAGCCACACGACAGCTTTCGGATTTTGTAGAAGAGAAGGGTATCGGCAAGCGTCGCATTACCTATCGGTTGCGTGATGCGATCTTTAGCCGGCAGCGTTATTGGGGAGAGCCATTTCCTATTTACTACAAGGATCATATTCCCCATTTACTTTCTAACGATAAATTACCACTTGAATTACCACCTATTGATAGCTACAAACCTACTAAAGAGGGCATTCCCCCATTGGGAAGGGCTAAAAACTGGTGTACGGAAGAGGGCTATCCCTTTGAGTTGAGCACTATGCCGGGCTTTGCCGGCAGCAGTGCCTATTACTTACGCTATATGGATCCGCACAACGAGGCTGCTCTCGTTGGGAAAAAAGCAAATGAGTATTGGCGGCATGTGGATCTTTATATAGGAGGTACAGAGCACGCTACAGGACACCTACTATACAGTCGCTTCTGGTGCATGTTCTTGTATGACTTGGGCTTGGTTTGTGAAGCAGAGCCGTACAGGAGACTGGTCAATCAAGGTATGATACAAGGAAAGAGTTGTTTTGTATATCGCATAAAGGATACTAACCGCTTTGTTACATTGTCCCAAAAAGATAAATATGAAACAACTGCTATTCATGCAGATATTAATCTAGTGAAAGATGGCTGCTTAGATATAGAAGCATTTAGAGCTTGGCGACCTGAATTTGAGAATGCTGAGTTTATTCTTGAAGCAGACAATACGTATCATTGCGGTACAGCTATTGAAAAGATGAGTAAGTCCATGTATAACGTGGTCAATCCTGATGATGTAATTGATCAGTACGGAGCTGATACGCTGAGACTTTACTTAATGTTTTTAGGACCGCTTGAGCAGAGTAAGCCTTGGGATACGAAAGGTATAGAGGGAGTACATCGCTTCTTGAAGCGTTTAATGGGTCTTTTTTGGAAAGATGAAGAATGGATAGTCACGAATGAGAAAGCCTCTTCTGAGTCACACAAGACCCTGCATAAGCTTATTAAGAAAGTAGGGGAGGATATAGAATCCATTTCTCTTAATACAGCCGTGTCTGCCTTTATGATAGCACTCAATGAGCTTAGTGAGCAGCAATGTCATAGTACTGAGATATTGGAGCCTTTGCTTATCGTTCTCTCACCCTTTGCTCCTCACTTAACAGATTGGCTTTATCGAAAATTAGGGCACGACAGCTCTATAGTGATAGCCGAATGGCCTAAATATGATGAAAGCTTTCTTATAGAGTCTGAGATAACCTATCCGATTAGCTTTAATGGCAAAGTAAGATTCAAGCTCGCTCTGCCTGCTGATAGCAGTAAAGAGCAAATCGAAACTGCTGCACTGTCCTCTCCGGAAGCGGCTAAATGGCTAGAGGGAAAGACACCACGAAAGGTAATAGTAGTGCCCGGCAGAATAGTAAATATAGTGATATAGAGCAACCTTAACGACTAAATCAAAATAAAGGATAATACAATTTAATTCACAATATGGGAATAAGTACTAAGTTACCGTCAGAAAGCGGTTCTGCTTGGCGTGTGATACGCGAGCTTATCATTATCTTCATTGGCGTGGTTAGTTACACCTTTGGGTGGACTGCGTTCATTCTTTCTCAGAATATTACATCAGGTGGATTGGCTGGTGTTACAACAATTATTCAGTTAGCAACTAATATACCTGCCACTATTCCATACTACATTATCAATGGAGGACTTCTTATATTGGCTCTTGTTTTCTTGGGATGGAAGTTCTCTGTACGTACCGTGATCGGTGTTGGTATGCTATTTCTCACCATTCCTATTGGACAGGCACTCTTTACCGACCCGGTGGAGCAAGCAGTTGTGTATGAGAATATTTGGCCTTTTTTAAGAGAATCTATACCTAATGTAGGTCCCTTACTTACTGAAACAGAGCCCTTCGCTGCGCTTATGATCGGTGCAGTAATGTGTGGTATCGGGCTAGGTTGCGTATTCTCTGTAAATGGCAGTACGGGAGGAACTGATGTGATTGTAGCTATTATCAATAAGTACAAAAACATCTCTTTGGGGCGTGCCATGATCATCGTAGATGCCATCATCGTAATATGCGGGAGTGTGGTTAGCCACTACTTTGGTCCTCAGTACGAGTGGTCTGAAGCACTTGGAAAGCTTGCTTTCTCAGTGGTAGAGATCGTAGTTACTGCTACTACTATGGACTTCTTCCTCAATAGTAACAAACAGAGTGTGCAGTGCTTTATCAGCAGTCTTAAGTATGAAGAGATTAGCGATGCGATCATTAATCGTCTTCACAGAGGATGTACCATAATAGAGGCGCAAGGCGGCTATAGCAAGCAATCTGCCAAAGTGCTCATGGTAGTTGTACGGAAGAATATGCTGGTGCATATAATGGATATCGTTCGTGAAATAGATCCTAAAGCATTTGTTTCTCAAGCCGTAGTACACGGTGTTTATGGAGAAGGATTCGATCCGATCAAACGTGAGAAATAAGTATAATCAACCCCAACAAATGATAAAGATGCTCTTAGTAGCCACTATGGCTGCTTTGAGCATCTTTTTCATTTATATCTTATACAAGTATAATCCTTCTACTTCAGGATTCTATCCTCCTTGCCCTACTAAGTATTTACTGGGTATAAAATGTCCGGGGTGCGGCTCTCTTCGGGCCAGCCATGCACTGCTTCATGGGCGTGTTGCTGAGGCGTGGCATCTAAATCCAATGCTGCTTCTTGCTATCCCTTTTATACTACTCCTTTTGTTTACAGGAATATTTCGGAGTCATAATAGGGTAATGGACCTTGTCTACAATAAGCTTAATAATCGTGTTTCTCTAATTATAATTGCCTTCATTCTATTAGGGTGGGGCATTTTGCGAAACTTCCTGTAGATTTTCCCCGATAGACTCCTCTTCAAGTGCTTTTAATTCGATACTTCACCATGTCGGGTAAGTATATCGTCAATCAGTTGCTGATAATAATTGTAGAAATGAATCCAATCGGCTTGTGATGCCAACTTCTTTGCTTGCAATGCCATTTGTTGCTTTTGAGAGATAGTAGGAATCATCTGAAAGTATTGTACTATATCGGCAACGAACTCTACAGCCTCCATATAGTTTTCATCATTACGCTCCACGACAGCAATACCTCTTGTCACATCTCCATTCGGTCTTCCCAATAGATCTGCCATTGCTAATCCAAAGCCTGACAAAGTGCTACTCACTGTAGGAACTCCTAATGCGATACTCTCATGCGGTGTATATCCCCATGGTTCATAATAGGAGGGGAAAAGAGTCAGATCACAGGCAGAGACAAAATCATAATAGGGGATATTGAAGATGCCGTCATTTCCATCTAAATAGCAGGGTATAAAAACCGGGTAAATAGGTGCCTTTTGACCATTGACTTTATAGAAGCGGATCAAAGCCTGAGTCAGCGTATCAGAGTCTGCATGATGGAGCCAATGGGTCAGGAAAGGGCATTGCATAGATTCTCCCATATCGTTTTGCACATCCTGAAGCATAGCTCTTAAATCTCCACGAGGCATAGCGACCCAAGCTGGTATGGCAAAGATCATAACTAATGGCTTAGCGCACTTCTTAACGCTTAAGTTATAGAGCATATCAATGACTACATCAAAGCCCTTGTTGCGATATTCGTAACGTCCGGAAGTTAATGCCAGTAAAGAGTCCTTAGGTAAGTCCACCCCATACAGAGTAGCTACCACCGTGAGGATCTGCTGCCTTATAGAGTGGTGCTCTCTTTCCAAACGGAGATAATCACTATCCGAAAAAAGAGGAAATCCATTGGGAAGCACTACAGGCTTACGGCCAAAGAATTGTTGACACTCTTGCGCCGTTGTATCACTTACTGTCGCAAATTGGGTAGCTGTAAGAGCTGCTGCACGCTCTACGTAATGCTTTGCCTCTACATTAAGTTCTCGTGCCATTATATCGTTGTCATATTGCTCGAGGTAACGATAAAGCTCTTTCCCGTTACTTGCAATAGAGCGTCCTAATGTAGTGGCATGGGTTATAAAGATCGTGGGTAACGTAGGAGCTGAATGCTTCAGTCTAAGCAGAGCTCCACCAACAGTCCACTCATCGAAGATAGCCACCATGGGACGCCTCTTTTGGTAATAGTTATAAAGAGAGGCTATAACCTCTGCTACGCGTAAAGAGAAGGATAGTGCTTCGGGGTAGTCACCAAATCCTTTATCGGAGGGAATCCCATATTGCTCCCATAGTTGATAGTAGAAATGATGAAGTTCCTCTTGAGGTACTGAATAATCAACTAGTAAAACGGGCGGATTAGCCGAAGTGCGCCATCTGCCTAATTTGAATTGAAAGGGTAGGACTGTTTGCTCTAACCACTCTTTAAGGAAGGGTATTTCGCAGGCTTCAAAGCTATTTGATAACGCTTCCTCACTTTGCAAAGGCCCCACAAACAATACCTGTCCATCGTGGCGCTGCATCATCTCGGCAGCTCTACCCGACAAGACTGTGTGTATACCTCCAACTTTATTACAAACTTCCCATGAGGCTTCTATAATAAGAGTAGGGGTGGGGGTTACTGTCAATCTACTACTTCTGACAGCACGTTGCTCAGCCTCCTTAGTGTTTCCTTTTCGCTTATCGCCCATTGCTTCACATGCTCACTCATGAGCTCTTTTAGTTCTGTATATTCACGCAGCCGTACAAGAAAGTGCATGGAGGATTCATGTAATTCAGGATCATTCTCAATACGGATCAGTGCGCGCTCAAGTATAGATCTTTTGATTGGCATTTTGAGTAATGCTCTGCGTGCCAATGCATTGTAAGCAGCTTCAGATGCAAAAGGAATATTGCTTCTTAGTAGTGTATCTATTAAAGAATCAAAGCTTTCAGACGGAGCAATTAAATGATAACTAAGCAGCTCTGCCTCTTCTCGTGAAGCAACTTTTGATAAAAGAGAAGTCAACTGCTGAACACCTAACTTATCCTGAGGGAAAAGCAGGATCCCTAACAGCCTCAGTTCACGCATTTTATGCTTTAGCAATTCGCTTGAAAGCTCTTCAGATGGTATGTACAGCTTTGCGAGGTCTCGAATCTGAGGTATAGAGAGCCCCATGATGTAGTCACATTCTGAGGCTCCTCTATGGCGCATTAAGGCAGCCGTAGCGCCATCCATGCGCACACGTACTGCCTTCTTTATTTCGATTAGTGTTGCCTCCGTCGTTTGCATCTACTCAATATGAGCAATAAGACCAAGGAAGAGAGTGGCCATACGTTCTCCAGCTGCATTAGCTGCGTCTATTACCTCTTGAGCATCATTTGTGTAGTTGCCATCAAAGTGCCATCCCTCATTGGTAATAACCGATATACCAAAAACCCGTATTCCGGCATGACGAGCCACTATAACTTCAGGCACTGTGCTCATACCTATTGCATCACCCCCACCCAGTTGGTAGAAGCGATACTCTGCCGGAGTTTCATAGCTCGGACCGGTTAAACCCACATAAACACCCTTTTTAAGCTCTATACCTTCTTTTTGAGCGATTGCTTCTGCAGCGGCCATTAACTCACGATCATAAGCCTTGCTCATATCGGGAAAACGAACGCCGAAGTCGTCGTTATTCGGTCCAATTAGAGGATTAGGCATCTGGTTGATATGATCTCTGATCATCATCAAATCGCCCACATGAAAATTCGGATTAATTCCGCCTGCCGCATTCGAAACGAAAAGAATTTCCACACCTAACAACTTCATTACCCTTACAGGGAAAGTAACGATCTCCATTGGGTATCCCTCATAGAAGTGAAAACGACCTTGCATAGCAATTACCCATTTCCCTCCTAATTTGCCGATAATAAAGTTTCCCTTGTGACCAATAGCTGTAGAGCTAGCGAAGTGAGGTATCTCTGTATAAGGGATAATGGTACGTTCCTCTATTTTCTCTCCAAGCTCGCCCAACCCGCTGCCTAATATAATGGCAATCTTAGCAGTATGTGGCATTTTACTGCGTATATATTCAGCTGCCTCGGTATAATAATTTTGTGGTATCATATCCATTAACCTATATCTATTACTTTCTTATTTTGTTACTACACAAATATAATGTTTTGTACTCAAGTAAACGTTATGTAGTGTCTCTCTGTGAGGAAAAAACTTCTTTTGCGAGTTCTAAAAAACATCTGTATCTTTCTTTCCAAAGATCTGTACCTTTTCGCCAAAAGATCTGTATGTTTGGTAGGAAAGTTATAAATCTTTTTTCTCATTTTAGCTTACTATCATGCCATATAAACTTTTGATAAAATAAGTACACCGCACTTTCCTTACTATGGAACAAGTCCCCAGAAACACCGGTTTCAAAATTATGGAAGAGGCTACCATACGGACTAAAAGATTGCGCAATGTTTCGGAATAGATCTGGAGATTTTTGTTACTTAGGTTAGCCATAATATAACAAAAGGGGAGGGTAGCGCCTTGGCTACTCTCCCCTTAGTCTAATCTTATTTTACGATTTTACGTTACATTACTTGCGCGTATAGTCGTAAAAGCCCTGTCCTGTCTTACGTCCTAATTGACCGGCACGCACCATCTTACGGAGCAGGGGATGAGGACGATACTTACTATCGGAGAACTCAGTATAAAGTACTTCCATAATAGCTAAGCAAACATCCAACCCGATAAAGTCACCTAACTCTAATGGGCCCATAGGATGATTGGCACCTAACTTCATAGCCGTGTCGATCTCTTCAACTGAAGCTATTCCTTCAGCGTATACCCCTACAGCTTCGTTGATCATAGGAATAAGGAGACGATTGACCACAAATCCGGGTGCTTCATCTACAGTAACAGGAGTTTTACCCAACTCGTTGCAAAAAGCAATGGCCTTGTCCTGTACTTCCTGAGCTGTGCGACGACCGGATATAACTTCCACCAACTTCATCATGGGTACAGGGTTGAAGAAATGTAACCCAATGACCTTTTCGGGACGCTTTGTTTCGTTGGCAAGCTCTGTGATGCTCAATGAAGAGGTGTTTGTAGCCAAAATAGCATCTTCCTTAACGATGCCATCCAATTTGCGTAACTGATCTTTCTTGGTCTCCATATCTTCAGAGAGAGCCTCGATAATGAGATCCGCATCAGCTACATCAGCAAAGTCCAGAGACGCCTTTATGTTAGCCAGATAGCCGTCTGCTGCTGTACGATCCATTTTTCCCTTTGTGACAAGCTTGTCAAAAGAGCTATTGAGACGCATCATAGCCTTATCCAATGACTCTTTCCTACGTCCCTTCATAACAACTTTGAAACCATGCTGTGCAATGCACTGTACGAGACCTTGTCCCATGGTTCCGTTTCCAATAACTGCTATTTTCATAATGCTTTATTAGTTAGTAATTAAATTAAAACTGTGGTCTTCTTTTTTCTAAGAAGGCACTCATACCCTCTTTTTGCTCCGGAGAGGCAAAAGCGAGTGCAAATAAATCATTCTCAATGGAGAGAGCTGTATCCATATCGCTCTGTATGCCTCTATTGATAGCATCCTTAGCCAAACGAAGCGCAGATGGGGATTGTGCAGCAATTGACTGAGCCAATGCCATCGTCTGAGACACTAACTCATCATGAGGAACAACCCTGCTAATCAGACCAATGGCGAGTGCTTCATCAGCACGTATAATTCGAGAGCTAAAGATCAATTCTTTTGCCCGTTCTATGCCTACAAGTCTTGGAAGACGCTGTGTACCCCCAAACCCAGGAGGTATTCCAAGCCCGGTTTCAGGTTGTCCCATCTTGGCTTTTTCCGAAGCGATACGCAGATCGCACGCCATTGCTAATTCGCATCCACCTCCCAAGCAGAAACCATTGATCGAAGCTATGACTACCTGAGGTAAAAGTTCGATCTTGCGAAATAGGCCAGCCCCTTTGCGAGCAAATGAAAGTGCCTCTTCGGGGATATATTGTGCCATCTCAGCTATATCGGCACCGGCTACAAAACTACGATCCTCACCGGTAATGATCAGAACGGATATTTCTTGATTAGTAGAAAGCTCTTGAACCACCTTACTCAACTCATCCAAAAGAGCACTGTTAAGTGCATTAAGTGCTTCAGGACGGTGAATGGTAAGCGTTGCGATCTTTCCCTCGTTGTGTAACTGAATCATGCTCATGTCGCTTTGTTCTCTTAGCAGTTTGGGGTAAAATGAGAGTCCCCTTACGGAGAGATTTCCGAAAGGGGACTTAAACAATTGATGATTATTGAGCGTTCTTTTTGCTCAATTCACTACGCAAGCGCTCAGTAAGAAGGGGAACAATCTTGTGTAGGTCACCAACAACACCGAGATCGGCTACCTGGAATATGGGAGCAAACTTATCCTTATTGATAGCAATAATATAGTCAGACTCTTCCATACCGGCGAGGTGCTGGATAGCACCCGATATACCGATTGCAAAGTATACATCAGGACGAACGGTTTTACCGGTTTGTCCAACCTGACGCTCATGACCTATGACACCGGCATCAACCATAGCACGAGAAGAAGATACCTCTCCTTGAATTACCTTGGCGAGCTCTTGGAGCTTCTCAAAGCCTCCATGTGTACCCACTCCGCGACCTCCGGATACAAGTACATTTGCTTCAGTGATGTCCACCATATTCTTGGTCTCCAACTCACGGCGAACCAAACGCACGTGGCTTTTAGACACGTCAAAGGGAACTTCCATCTTTTGTATTTCTCCCTTGCGTGTGGGATCAGACGGCTTACGACGCATTACTCCGGGACGTACAGTAGACATTTGAGGACGATAATCCTTACATACAATGGTAGCCATTAAGTTACCACCAAAGGCAGGACGAGTCATCATTAAGTTACGTTCCTCGTTAATATCAAGTGATGTACAGTCAGCGGTAAGACCCGTATGCATACGAGCAGAGAGACGAGGTCCCAAGTCACGGCCTATTGTTGTAGCACCTAATAGGAAAATCTCCGGCTTAATTGTATTAATCACATAGCTTACAGCCTGTGCATAAGGCTCCGTGAGATAGTCCTTAAGTAACTCATTATCTACTACTATAACGCGGTCCGCACCGGCTGCGATCAATTCATCCGCCAATGGGGTTACACCGTATCCACAGAGTAGAGCGGTTACCTTTTCGTTGATTGATTGGGCTAGTTCCGTTGCTTTTCCTAAAAGTTCGAAGGCGACATTCTGGATAACGCCTCCACGCTGTTCGGAAAAGACTAAGATACCTTTATATTGTTCTTTATCCATGGCAATCAGAGGATGAATTTTTCTTTGAGTTTTTCTAATATGATATCAACTGCTTCTTCCGGAGTCACCTCATCGTGAAGCGTACCCATAGCCTTTGCACCCTTAGTAAATGATTTCTTTACACTCGTGGGTGAACCCTTCAAACCTAAGCGCTCTGGGTCAACAGGGAAGCTATCAGCATCCATAACAAGTATTTCTTTGTCATAAGCTTCCATAATACCATGTACACTCATATAGCGAGGTTCATAGCCGGAAGCAAGGAAAGTGAGCATACAGGGGAAATCAACTTCTACGATTTCATGTCCCTCTTCTATACCACGCTTCGCAGTAAGAAATTTATCTCCTTCTTTATACTTAACCTCTTCTACATAAGTAACCTGAGGCAAGTCAAGTTGCTCAGCAATCTGAGGCCCAACCTGTGCCGTATCTCCATCAATTGCTTGACGTCCGGCAAAGATCACATCGTAATCGAGCGTTTTAATAGCTTGTGAAAGGGTATAGCTGGTAGCAAGAGTATCGGCACCACCGAAACGGCGGTCGGTAATCAAAATACCCTTATCAACACCCATTGCAAATGCTTCATAAATAATAGCTTTTGCCTGAGGAGGTCCCATAGTAACACAAGTTACTTCTGCTCCATATAGATCTTTAAATATAAGAGCTTGCTCAAGAGCACCCTTATCATCAGGATTCATAATACTGGGGACTCCTTCACGAATCAAAGTACCCTTTACAGGGTCAAGTTTGATCTCAGTAGTATCAGGTACCTGCTTTATGCAGACTACAATTTTCATCATAGGGATTGTCTTCGTTTATTTAAGTATGTGAGCCGCAATCACCATGCGCTGAACTTCGCTGGTGCCTTCATATATTTCAGTAATCTTGGCATCGCGCATCATACGTTCCACCGGATACTCACGCGTATAACCATATCCACCATGGAACTGTACTGCCTTCACAGTCATTTCCATAGCTGTCTCAGCAGCAAAGAGCTTTGCTTCAGCTGCATCCATTGAGTAGGGTAACTGGTTGTCTTTTTTCCATGCAGCCTTACGCACCAAAAGACGAGAGCAGTCAATCTTTGTCTGAAGATCGGCTAAGGTAAACTGCGTATTTTGGAAGGCTGAAATAGACCTACGGAATTGCTTGCGTTCCTTTGTATACTTGATAGTTTCATCCATAGCTCCTTGAGCAATACCCAATGCCTGAGAAGCCACACCGATACGACCACCATCAAGAGTCTTCATAGCAATCTTAAAACCGGCACCTACACGACCGAGCAGATTTTCCTTCGGTACGATACAGTTCTCCATAATCAGCTCGCATGTAGCTGAACCACGGATACCAAGCTTTAATTCCTTCTTACCAATTGAGAAGCCGGGCATATCTTTCTCGACGATGAAAGCAGAGATACCCTTATTGCCAAGGCTCTTGTCGGTCATTGCAAAGATTATGTACACATGGGCATACTCAGCATTGGTAATAAAAATCTTATTTCCATTGAGCACCCAGTGATCATCTTCCTCTACAGCAAAAGTTTGCTGAGCACTTGCATCAGTTCCCGCATTAGGTTCAGTAAGACCGAAAGCTCCGATCCACTCTCCGGAAGCGAGTTTAGGTAGATACTTCTGTTTTTGTTCTTCAGTACCATGCTCTAAGATTGGTGCGCAGCACAACGAAGTATGTGCCGATACTATAATGCCTGTAGTAGCACAGACACGACTTAGCTCTTCGACACACATGGAGTAGATCTGATTAGTTCCACCTTGTCCTCCGTACTCTTTGGGGATAGGAATACCCAAGAGTCCGATTTTAGCCATCTTACGAACGGTTTCTATAGGGAACCGCTCCTCTTCATCAACGGTGGCTGCTAAGGGCTTTACTTCCTTTTCTGCGAAAGCAGTAATCATCTGAAGGAAGAGAAGCTCCTGTGGGGTTTGTGAAAAATCCATTGTTCTTTACTATATCTATATAATCAAATATTGTTCAATTCCAACTCTCCGTATACAACTGAGAGGAGACAATTAGGTGTTCCTTACTCGTTTCAACAGAAATTTACTGACGCATAGGCTTCAGATCACTTGCAAAGGTAAGCGTTGCTTCTGTATTAGCAATCACATCTTCGCGAGAAAACTCCGGATTAAGCTCTGTGACTACCAATCCTTCACCCTTACGCACCTCAATAACACACATTTCTGTAATTATCAGATTCACTTGTCCTTTGGCTGTAAGAGGTAAACGGCATTTTTTTAGAATCTTGGCACGCCCCTTTGCTGTGTGTTCCATAGCAAGGATTACCAACTTTGTCCCATCCAATAGGTCCATTGCACCTCCCATACCGGGAGCCATCTTTCCGGGGATGATCCAGTTTGCTAAATCGCCCTCTTCATCCACCTCCAATGCACCAAGGATACTGACATCTACGTGTCCACCCCTAATTAAAGCAAATGAAGTTGCACTATCAAATGTAGCTGCACCCGGAACAGCTGTAATGTATCCACCTCCGGCATTAGTCCATATGGCTTCTTCCTTTCCTTCTTCCGGAGTCGGTCCCATCCCGATCATACCATTTTCGCTTTGCAGCATTACATGCACTCCTTCCGGAAGGAAAGAGGGAATCATAGTCGGTAAGCCAATACCAAGGTTCACTACGTCGCCGTCCTTAAGCTCAAGCGCTGCACGACGGGCTATCGTTTCTCTAATTTGTGTTTTGTCCATGGCGTTATAATGTTTTACTAGTTCTTACTACTACTTAGTTCTAAATCTCTAATTCTGTGCTTCTGCTTGCTTTCGTCGATCAAACTCTTGAGCAATATAAGAAGCAACGTCATCAGCAAAGGTATTGGCACCGAAACCGGCATCATAGCCAAGTTCTTTAGCCAATTCATGGGTAATACGGGGACCTCCACAGCATAAGATCATCTTATCTCGTATGCCTTCTGCTTCCATTAATTCGACCAAATTAGTGAGGTTCTGTATGTGAACATCCTTCTGTGTCACTGTCTGTGAGACAAGCATTACATCTGCATTGTACTCAAGAGCTTTAGCAATAAAGTCCTCATTAGGCACTTGGCTGCCCAGGTTCAAAGCGTCAATCATTTCATAACGCTCTAACCCATAATGCCCAGCAAAGCCTTTCATATTCATAATAGCATCAATACCAACCGTATGGGCATCGGTGCCGGTACTTGCCCCAATAACTTTCAGTGGACGGCCAATATGTGTTTTGATGAATTCGTCAGTTTCTGTCATGCTCCAAGTGGTAGATTCCACTTTCGGCACGTAGATATCAGCATAATTAACCGTATGTGTACTATTTCCGTAACAATTAAAGAAGGTAAAACCTTTGGTAAGTTCCTTATAAAAGACCACCATAGGATTTGTAAATCCCATTTCCTTAAGCAATAGCTTAGCTGCCTCTTCAGCTTCAGGACCGGGCACTACAGGAAGAGTAAAGCTCAATTGTACCTTCCCATCATTCATTGTATCTCCGTAGGGCTTGACCTTTGTTAAATCTAACGTTTGGTCAAAGTCCTTTTCTTCCATGGAGTATAGACCACCACTCATAACTTCGCTTCCTTTCCTTTAAAGTAGTTTTGCATTAAATCTATAATGGGGTTGTAGTATCTATCTCCCTTTCTGGTGACCCCGTTAAGTCCTTTACCTCCATCAATAGGTCGCTTAATGTCGGCAAAAAGCCCCTTGGAAAGGGCAGTGAATAAACCGGTCTCCTGTATATCATTTAGAAGGGTAACCGTTTTATCCAATACCAATTGAGCTCTCTGTTGAATAAGCCCTCCTTCTTTAAAGTACATCTCGTCCCCGATAGAGCGCATATTATTGAAAATGTAGCGAGCATTCTCGATTGAAAGATAGCGGTCACTCATAAAGGGGGTATGTATCGCCTCTGTAGGCATTCCTAAGAGTTGTATCCCCTGATGCGTCCAAATACCGATTATATTGAAGAGAGCATCTTGTATGTGACCTCTGAATATATTCCCTGTCATAAACTTCGTAGGAGGCATATATTTGAGAGTTGCCTTGGGGAAGATCTCTCGAGTCATGGTAGCTTGTGCTAATTCGTAAAGGAAGCCATTTTCCAACATTGGATCCATCTCAAAAGCATGTCCCAGCCCCATTTGTTCCTCCGGAAGTCCTGCTTTAATAGCCAACTGCTCGTTGATGAAGTCACTCGCTAATACAGTATGAGCCTCTTCTACAGCATCAGCTGTTGTGAGGTAATTATCCTCACCTGTATTGATTATAACACCGGCAAATGCATTGATTGTCCTACTCATGTACTGGTCAACCAATGTGCGCTGCATGTTAATATCACGGAAGAGAATGCCGTAAAGCGCATCGTTGAGCATCACATCCAGTCCCTCGAATGCTCCCATAATGGCTATCTCCGGCATACAAAGTCCGGAACAGTAGTTGCAGAGACGTATATAGCGCCCAACCTCTTGTCCAACTTCATCCAATGCCTTACGCATTATACGGAAGTTCTCTTGTGTAGCAAAGGTACCACCAAAACCTTCTGTTGTAGCACCATAGGGGACATAGTCAAGCAAACTCTGGCCAGTAGTACGGATAACAGCAATAATATCTGCTCCTTGTCGAGCTGCTGCCTGCGCTTGAATGACATCTTCGTAGATATTTCCCGTTGCTACAATAACGTAGAGGTAAGGTTGCGGTCCTTCTCCAACATTCTTAATAAAGTTCTCACGACGTCTTCTACGTGTAAGGATATGATTCATGCCCTCATCAATATAAGGTTTAAGAACACTCTCAATATCCTTCTCTGACAAAGCAGGAAAACTTCTTAAATCAATTTTTCCATCATCTACACCTTCAGCAATTTGCTGTGGTGTGAGTCCTGTTGCCTTCATCGCATTGGCAATGTAAAAGAGTGCTCCATTTGAGAGCATGCCGTTCTCCATTAAGAAATTGACCAATACATTAGGCAGAGGTACTCCGTTGTTATCTATACCGTCAATACCCAAAAAACGACAGAGGGTGCGCTCCACCGTTACCGTTGTATGAGCATCTACAAATTCTTGGACTTCATTTGCTATCGCTTCAGAAGCTTTGCGCGCTTCCGCAACTTTAGCAAAGTCTATACCTACTTTACTCTCTCCCATCAATTAAAATATCTTGTTCTATACAGTATCTACAGTTGTCTAATAATTCTTTATCTACACCGAGAATCTCCGCAATACGGAGAGCTTCACGCGGTGTGCTTTCACTTTCTTCCTTTACCAAACTATAATCAATATAGCTATTAAGATTAGCGACCTTTAATGGCTGCTTGAGATTCTCCTCTATAAACCCTTTTATACGCAATCGATTAGCCTCACCTCGAATACCACTGTAGTGAGTCGTAATAATAGCGCATGTATTGTACTTCGCAAAAAAGGCAACTAACCCTTCTACTATGGCACGCCCTTCAAGCGGATTAGTAGTGCGCGCAGCTTCATCTATCAATAAAAGGAGAGGAATACCCGTTTTAGCCTTCTTTGCCATCTTGCTCAACCTAATCATTTCCCCTCCAAAGCTGGAAAGTCCCTTTGATTGATCCGATGCATCATCCATTGACAGCATCACTTCCTCCACTAAGGAAAGCTCTACATGCTCAGCGGGAACAAAGAAGCCATACTGCAACAGCATTTGCACTAATCCAATAGTGTGGAGTAAAACACTTTTTCCTGCCATATTGGCACCTGTAATAATCGTTGGGAAAGTACCAAAGGAGATGTCAACAGGTTGAAAATCTACATTCTTTCGTGAAAGGAAAAATTTCACCTCAGGATTGACTATACCTTGCAGAGAGCATAGCCCCTTTTCAATCACAATAGGTTTAGTTGCTGTATTTTCAATGGCCCAATGTGCCTTTGCAATAAAAAGGTCCATTGATGCAAGTGCCTCTAAGGCTTCGGATAATGGAGTGGAGTAGGGGCGTAACTGCTCCGTAAGAACTCTTCTGACCCGATCCTCTTCCTGTGCTACCAAAAGAGCTATCCGCTCCAGCTCTTCGTTGCTATTAGCTGCTTCTTGCTCCTTACGGAGTCGAGCTAATTCATCGCTATATTTGTCCGACAAATAAAAGCCCGGAAGTTCCTCATGATCAATATCCAAAATTGATAAAACTTCTTTCAGAGAAGGGAGAGGCAGTATGTTAATGTTAGCTTCCGTTACTCTCTTAGTTACCTTACTCTCTATAAGGGCTAAGTTTTTTAATTCAAAAAGATCTATATCGCTTACTGAAGCATCTGGGTTCTGCAATACCCCGATAGTAGCCTCTATCGACCGTAGATCTCGCAAAACATAAGCGATATCTTCAAGTACAGACTTCTTATCCGACACTGAAAAATATTCAATTAGACGCTCCGTAGTGTCGTGTATTACCTTTATTTCCGAGATAGAGGTAATCCACTTTTGTCCATATAATTGAAGCCGCCCTGCGGAAGAGGATAAAGCCAATGAATCCACTACAAAACGTAATGGAGAAAACCATTTCATTGTATCGCTAAGTTGCTTCATAGGGCTTACTTAAGATATCTGTTTTACGTCATATACAGGCATATTCAATGCCTTCTCTAAACGAGCACACATCTCGTCTGATTTAAGCCGGTACCCGGTTGGAGATAGTGGATTAAATGTAACAGCTATGAGTTTTGTCGCATAACGAACAGCTAACTCTTTACCCGAATTAAGAAAAGAGCTTACCGCTAACGGAGAAGCAAAGAAATGCGTAAAGTCCTTTGCAATCAAACAACGAAGTTTCTTTAATCCCTTTAGGGTATTCATCATACGATCGGTAACAACGCCTGCTATGTAGATGGCTTCAACATCGCGAAGCCAAGCGGCTTTTTCCCAAGTTTCACCTAATAGAGCTGATGAGGTCCCCAAAGACAACCACCCATCTTGATCCGTATAATACCAAAGATCCTTACTATCTGCATCAATTAATTCCGGCAGAGAATATTCATCAAGACTAATTAAGCGATGAAGTGCTTGAGTATCCCTAATCAGCTTATCAGGTTGAGCAGAGTATGCCGCACCTGTTGCTAAGATAACTCCCTCAGCTACGCTGGGGGAAGCTAAACTCATACGCGCTAAAGCTCCATCAATAATGGTTAGGTCTACTCCATAATTTCTCATTTTCTTAATGAGATATCGCAAGCCACCGGTTGTGGATGGACCGGCCAACAACACCTTTCCTTTGCCGCGAGCTTTTGCATAGATAGCACGTCCTATTGAAGTTAAGTAACGATAATCTATATCCAAAATCTCTGAAGGAACCTGTTTCGTCAGATAGTATTTCTCTGCTGTAACGAATATTGTGCCTGAGCGTAGAAATATCTCCGGCTTATCTGTCTGTGTTACTTGATCTCTTTTCTCACCATCAATGCCTATTGAGGTCAAAGCAATGGAAAGCTCGGAATAGTCGGCAAGGCGAGAGAGCACATAGTTAAGTGTCTCTGTCTTGCCGGTATTCTTAGCCATTCCAACAATTGCCAAACTGCTCAGCTTAGCAATATCTGCTACAAAAGGCATTCTTAAGCGAAATCTTTAAACTCTCCCTTATTTATTCTCCTTCTGCATTGCCTCACGGCGTTTGCGGTTACGCTCATGCCTTAGGAGACCTTGCGGTTCTAATGCAAGCTGTTTCCCAGCTAATAAAGAAGCGACTCCATCTTGGCGTTCCTTCTCACACTCAGGACAATGACACTCAGAAACATAGTTCTTCGGTTCAGTGTACGTAGTGATGACCCCTTCGAAATTGCGCAACACAACGTGATTAGGGCCTTGAGAAACCACATAATTAGGCATTACGGGTATTTTTCCACCACCGCCTGGAGCATCTACTACAAAGGTCGGCACTGCAAACCCGGAGGTATGCCCACGGAGGTTTTCCATAATTTCAATTCCCTTGGAAACAGGAGTACGGAAGTGACCAATGCCACGAGACAAGTCGCATACATATATATAGTAGGGACGAACACGCATCTTCACCAACTCATGCACCAAATGCATCATGATGTGAGGACAGTCATTGATTCCTCTCAAGAGTACAGACTGGTTGCCCAATGGTATACCGGCATTAGCCATACGTTCACAAGCCGCCTTAGACTCCGGTGTAACCTCATTGGGGTGATTGAAGTGTGTATTGAGCCAAACCGGATGATACTTTTTAATCATATCAACCAATTCTTGCGTGATCCGCTGAGGCATTACAACAGGTGTGCGGCTTCCGATTCTGATGATTTCAACGTGAGGTATAGCTCTGAGCCTTTGGAAAATATACTCAAGGGTACTATCCGGTACCATCAGTGCATCCCCACCGGAAAGTAATACATCACGCACTTCAGGGGTACGCTCTATATACTCAATGGCTTTATCGATACGCTCACGAGGAGAAGAAGCATCCTTCTGTCCTGCAAAGCGACGACGTGTACAATGCCTGCAATACATAGAGCACATATCCGTAATAAGGAAAAGCACTCTATCGGGATAACGATGTGTTAAGCCGGGGACAGGAGAGTCCTCATCTTCACTCAGTGGGTCTAATTGATCCTCCGGAGAAACAATAAGTTCGTTAGCCGTCGGTATAGATTGCATACGGACAGGATCGTTTGGATCATCAGGATTGATCAAACTTAGATAGTAAGGCGTAATAGCCATACGAATCGTCTTGAGCGACTCGCGTACGCCTTCCTCTTCCTCCGGTGTAAGCTTAACTAGCTTCTTTAGTTGCTCTAAAGTCTCTATGCGATTTCGTACTTGCCAATGCCAATCATTCCAATCTTCATCACTGACATCAGGGAAATAGTACTTTCTTCTACTTTCTGTCATCTTTTTCCAACCTTATTTTTGAATTACGCTACATAAAAGCGAGAGGGGAGAGAAGTAGAGTGACTCAAGGCACACTCATTTCCTCTCTCTCCTTTTCTTCTTTTATGCGTATAATTCTGTGAAAATATCACGCAGCTTCTGGCTCTCTCTTAGCTCTTGAAGGGTGATTTCTGCGTGTCCTTTCGTATATCCGTTACCGATGATCATTGTAACGTCACTGCCAACTCCTTCAGCCCCCAAAGCAGCCTTTGTGAAGCTTGTAGCCATTGAGAAGAAATACACTATACCGGTATTCTTTGTACAAAGGATACTGGTCATCTCGGTATCTGTAATATTGACGTTATTGATGGTAACATCACACATCTCTCCATTAGTCAAACGGCTAATTTCCTCCATTACAGGTACAGGCTGAGTTGCATCAGCAGAGAAGACAACATCACAGAAGCCGAGCTTCTTCATGCGGTCCGTACTACGCTGAGAGTGGCACAATCCAATTACCTTTCCTGTAACTCCGGCACGTTTCTTTGCTTCGTAGCAGCAGAGCATACCACTCTTACCTCCGGCACCAATGATCAATACGGTGTCACCGGGCTTTACCAGTTTAGCAGTTTGAGCAGGAGCCCCGGCTACGTCTAATGCAGACAAAGCTAACTTTTCAGGTAGGTCACTTGGAATCTTAGCGTAGATACCACTTTCAAACAGGATAGCCTTACCATCGATATCTACTTGATCGACATCTGCACGGATTTCTTTTATCTTGTCGATTCTAAGTGGGGTAAGCGATAAGGATACTAATGTAGCTATCTTATCGCCCTCCTTCAAATCGATTTTACCCTTGAGGGCATCACCGATCTTTTCAACCGTACCCAAAAGCATACCGCCTGAACCGGTCACAGGATTACGATGTTTTCCCTGCTTGGCAACGATGTCAAGCATGATTTCAGCGATCTTTTTCTTATCACCACCTGCTTGCTCTTGAATCTGCGTGAAGCTTGCAGAGTCTATGTTAAGCGTCTGTACATCAATGAGTATCTCGTTGTCATAGATCTCATCCATGTTATTATCTATCCGTTTAGCAGGTTGGGGTAGTACCCCGGTTGGTTCTAGCACACGATGAGTGCCATATTTGTTGCCTTTTTTTTGCATAAAATGCTGTTTCTACGTACTTATTATAAATCTATACTTTAACTCTTATTTTTGGGGAAGTGACAAGATGCGCCGTGCTTCTGCAGGAGTAGCGATTTCACGTCCAAGCTCATTAGCCATACGCACCACCTTTGCTACTAACTCACCATTGGATTTGGCAAGGACTCCCTTAGACAGATAGAGATTATCCTCAAACCCCACACGTACATTTCCTCCCATAGCAATAGCAGCCATAGCGAGAGGGAATGCATGACGCCCAATACCGGTAGCCGTCCAAGTGGAGCCTTCGGGAATATTGCGCACAAGCCATGCAAGGTTTTCTGTGGTAGCTGGCGTACATCCGAAGACCCCTAATACGAAGTTAAATTGCATGGGTCCGCCAGGTACTTCGCCTTTTTGTGCCAAGCGCAAAATAGTGTCTAGATGTCCCATTTCGAAGCATTCGTACTCGGGCTTGATGTTATTCTCTAACATGCGTTTTCCAAAAGCACGCATCATGGGAACAGTATTCTCAAATACTTCATCTCCAAAGTTGCATGTACCACAATCCAAAGTAGCCATTTCAGGGAAGAGCTCTGTAGGCTGCAAGCGTTCTTCTGCACTCATTCCTACAGCACCTCCTGTGGAGGGGATAACGATTACATCAGGTACCTCCTTATATATAGCATCCAACACAACTTTGAAGCGTTCTTTACTTTGCGTTGGGGTGCCATCATCCTCACGCACATGAACGTGGATCACAGCTGCTCCGTTGTCGTAGGCAGATTTAGCCTCACGCACCATTTCTTCAATGGTATAGGGAACAGCCGGATTTTGTTCTTTTGTCACTTCTGCACCACATATAGCAGCAGTGATAATTAGCTTTTCCATTATCCTACTAATTTAAGTGATTAATCAACCTTATAAACAAGAATCAAGACTCCTTGTTACCCATTTTTTCTTTGGTTCTTCTTGGGAACCACGCATGTACCGGTAGCACGGCATACGACGATAGGCTCTTCAAGCACATCAGCCGCTGAGTCGCAGATATCGGGACGGGGAGCTATAACCTTGCGAGCTTCAAAAGTCATCTTACGAGATGTATTTCCTACATGAGTAATCTCTCCAACAGCCTCTATGTAGTCCCCGGAAAATACAGGAGCCAAGAATTCAACTGAATCATAGGCACAAAACAGTCCCTCATCCCCATCCTGGATAATCAGTAGCTCAGTAGCTACATCACCAAAGAGCTGGAGCATGCGAGCGCCATCTACCAAATTGCCCCCATAATGAGCATCAGCTTGAGACATTCTCAAGCGTATCTTAGAAGTCGGGTTTGCCATATTTATTATCAATTATTCTACAATCCAAGTTACTAATATTGAGGGAACATGAACGGCTTCGGGCGAAATTGCGCCAACCGGAACTTTGTGTTCTATTTCCACAGCAACTTTATCGGCAGCCATAGCCATGAGTGGCTGAAAGTTTTGAGCTGTGCCCTTGAATACCAAGTTGCCGATTTCATCGCCCTCTTGTGCCTGAAGAAAAGCGAAGTCAGCATGTAGTGGCTTCTCTAAAAGATACTCCTTCCCATCAACTACAATCTTCTCTTTTCCTTTTTCCACATCAGTGGCCAAACCGGTAGGAGTAAGCACACCGCCTAGTCCGGCTCCCGCTGCTCTAATGCGCTCTGCCAAAGTGCCTTGTGGGGAAAATTCTACCTCCAAAGAGCCTTCGTTCATTTGTTGCCCGGTCAGTGGGTTAGTGCCAATGTGTGATGCAATGAGTTTTTTTACAAGCTTCTTCTCAATCAACCTTCCGCAACCGCGATCCGGATATGAAGTGTCATTTGCTATCAGCGTAATATCTTTTACTCCGCTTTCTATAATAGCATCTATGATGTGTGCAGGTGACGAGTTGTTGAGAAAACCGCCTACCATAATTGTCATTCCATCGAAGAAATGCTTTTTTAACTCATCTACTGTGATACTTTTTTTCATGGAAATATACCTTTTGTTACTTACTACGTTTTCCTTACGTTTCCCTATATTGTGTGACAAAAAGAGTACATTCAAACTAACACTTATGTCAACACGTACTACGAATGCCGGCTAAAATAAACCTGCATTCTGTACTAAGAAACGGCTAATAAGCCAGAATCCTTAGTGTCGCAAAGTTAACACAAAGTTATCTCAAATACAAGAAGAAAGCCCCACCTTACATGATTGAATATATACATATTGATAGGGTAGACGGAGCTTCATTTTTATCTCGAACCAGCTACCATTGCATAATTCTTTTCCTATGCATGTTTTTCGACTTCAATCACACCATATAGTTATGATGGGAGTTCTTTGTATTCAACCTAATAACCGTACTGAATTAAAGCATTTTGAAAGTCTCACTAGAGATAGCTTTATCTTTCTAAAGAGAGATCTTAGAATAGCTCGTATATGTATGTAGAGTAAGCCCCGACAATGGACACACTGTGCTTTGAATATACACAACTAAACATAATATACCTAATCGTATTTTTATCCATTAAGGTTATAAGGAAGAAAAATAGTCTCAAGACATGGAGACAAACTCCCTTTCCAAAAGATCTATACTTTTCAATCAAAATATACGAATCTTTCTGTGGAAAGGTACAGATATTTTAGTTAAAAGATAGGGATGTATTACTTTGGTCTTCATGCCTTAATTCGGAGAGAATAAATTGAACCTTGATGTAGGTCACTTCGAATAAGAGCATAAATCGAATATTTCAAGGAGAAATATTTTTATCTCCTAAATATTGCATCTACACTATAACAGATAGTTTGTCTATGGCTAATGCAATCCGAGAGGAAGGCGTACAAAGAGGTTTAACTTCTATACTGTTTCCCGGGAAAGGTTTCATAACTGCCATCACTGTAAAAAACTCGTATTTCAATTATTTCCTTTTGTTTGTTTTGCAGAAGTTCATCTTTCAATCCATTCACTGTCTTTTGCGCCACTTCTTCAATGATAGAACGTAGAGCTGCATTATCTATAATAGGCTCAGAGGGCGATGGATTGGAAAGAGTCAATTCCAAATTGGATTCTGAAACTTTTACTGTTTTGTCAGTATTATGGTCTTTAGGCCCCACTAACGGAGTGCCCTCTCCAAAAAGTAGCCAGTCTCTCTCCCAATCAGGGTAAGCCGTCAACACCTTATTTAAGGTATCAAAGGTAATATTGCTTTTCCCATTCATTATGTTGGAAACAACGGAAGGAGTGATATCTGCAGAATTTGCAAAACCTGTATTTCCGATGCCTAATGTATCAATCATCTCTTTCAGACGAAGGCGGATAGCTTCGTTGTCTATTGGGAGTTGCTCATTCATTTTTGTTTAGCCGTTTTTTGATTTCCCTTTCAGAAGCAAAGATAAAATCATATTTTCTTATTTGCAAATTGAAATGCAGGAGCGTCAATTCTAATTTCCGAATAATATATTGCTAATTGCTATTTCTATTATGGAAAGTTTTGCAGTTAAGAATTACACTACCCTTTTCAACGCTATAATAATTTAATTAAGAAAATGTATTCTATTCATTTTCAAGTGTTAGCTGTTTATTTCCTACGTAAATAAGAAGATAATCCAGTACCGAGAGCAACGAGCCCTATAAATAGTGAAATATATTATTCCAAACACATCGTATCTCGCTCATACATAGTTTGTTGTAATATATTATCAGTGATCGCATATTATCTATTATATCGGCATTTCTATTTCTGGATTAGAAATGCAGAAAGATGATATGATAATTTAGATTTGCCGAATCAATTTACAAAGAGAAATAAAAGAAGGGACATAGAGTTTCTTTTTCTGAAAGGGAAATAAACTAAGATTGAATGTTTTTCAAAACAGATTTTGAAAAGAAAACAAATGGATGCATTTTAGAAGCTTAGGCCATCCATCAGTTGATCAAAAAAGAATCGCTTTTCACCCATCAAAAAAAGGAGTAAGGATTCGGGTGTGAAAATTTGTGGACGAGGAGTCTTTTTAGAAATGCGATTCCACTCCTTTATTATTTCTTGTTGAAATGCCTCAGGAATTGAATATTTGGAAGCATCCTTAATGGTTGGTCGAAAAAAACGAACCATTCCACCCTTCAGAATATAGAGTCCGTTATTCATAGGGAGAGATTCATCGTATAGAAAGAAGCTCCAAGAGTCCTGCATAAGCTCTTTGGCATAAGCAATCAGCAGCTTTATAGGATTAATTAACCTTATCATACCGCAACGATAGACATTCTTTTCTCTATTAGTTGCCGGAATGGGGGCTATGAAAGAATCGCCAAGGCGTTCGAATAAAGCGTCCATCTGTTGTGCAGTATAAAATAAGTATCCTCCGGAACTCATTACTGCCGTTTGTAAGGCAATACGCCACTGGAGGTAATCAGGCACTACATAAGGCACGGAAAGAGCCCTTTGGCGAAATGCTAAGAAGCGCTTGTAAGAATCAGAAGTCAGACTCCGGGAAAAAGACTTTTCATCAACTTTTAGACACTGTGCTCTTTCCCCTAATGGAAGGTATTGTGCTACCCTATTATAATATTCATATAACCAATTCTCTTGTGGAATTAGAAAGCTAAATGTAGCCCCATTGAGCCACATTTGATAATGAGCTGCACGCAGTAACTGTTTAGCCAGGCCTCGGCTACGCATTTCCGGACGAGTTGCCACCCCACAGACATAATAGGAGCGGTACAGTCTGTCATTCACACACAGATTATACGGCAAAAATTGGAGGTGTGCATTTGCTGTTCCAATAGCAGCATTTTGTACTAAAAGGGTGTTTTGATCATGGTACAGCGTACTGAAAAAAAGCTGCATGAAGGCTTCGTCATCTTGAAAAATAGCCTTCCATATATCGAATGCAGCACGCTTCTTATCCATCTCTCTGCACCTATCTACGGACGCCTTAAAACAGCAGTTCCTTTCGCTAAGCGCATATCAGGCTGATAGGACATTTTCGCAAAACGGAGCCCCGGAATACCTAAATCCTCCTCTCGATTGATATACTCAAAGGTATCCGACACAATAGAAGCAAACGATTGATTAATCATAGCATAGGCTCCATCTATATCCGGAAGGGCTTTTTCCACATGTATATCAAACGTCTGTTTATTAATGGGGGATCCTAAAGTAAATGCAACTATCTGACCTTCCACGTAGAGCACTCCGCCCTCAAGTTGTAGCGTCTCATAAGCCTCCGGACTAAGTATTCGCCTAATCATAATCTGCTCATTTTTCAGCCCCTCAGAAGGCTCGGAGGCCTCAAACCAACGAGTAGAAAAGTCTAAGACTTCGTCCAAAAGAGACATATTCAGTGGCTCAAAATGCCAATCTACATATCTACGTTTAAACTTATTAATATGATTTCGCTTAGGCTGTAATTTCTTTCCACGCAGATATACAAGCTTCTCTCTCTTATATATATAGTCTGCATAGTCTTCGTCCCATAACAGACTAAATTCTCCCGGGAAATGCTCTTCTAACAAATGAGAGCATTCTTGGGAAACCCCCATGAAAACAAGGGGCTCATTTTCTGCTCCAACTTCTTCTGTTTTAAGCCTTTCTATTGTATTATGCCAAGAGTCAAGATCAATACAATATGGAAGTAAGTAAACCGGATGATTATGCCGTTTGTCGTTAAAACGAATGACTAATGTCGTGTCTCCTTCTACAGCCCAAGAAGTGTTATAGAGAAAGCTCCAACCATAGAGATTTGTAAATGAGAGATCACAAATGGGCCGCCCTGAGTTAAATAAGATAGGATATAAGATATCTCTATCCTCAAGGAGTATTGGTTTGAAATCCATTTGTTACCCCTCTAATTTGCTTGTAGCATACTCCTTGATACGAGCTAACATAGCCATTAGACCATTACTTCTCGTAGGAGAAAGATGTCCCGTTAGATTCAGTTTTTCTATGAAGAAAAGAGGAGTTTGTAATATAGCGTTCGGAGTTTGGCCATCGTAGATTCTAAGCAACATAGCCACAATGCCTTTTACAATAAGCGCATCGCTATCTGCTCTAAAATACAGCTTGCCATCCGGAGCCTGACTACAAACTATCCACACTCTACTTTGACAACCCTCTATAAGGTTATCATCAACCTTTTCAGCATCAGAGATCAGGGGCAAACTGTCGCCCATTTCAATGATGAGTTGGTATCTATCCATCCAATCATCAAAGGGTTCAAACTCGTCTATAAGTTCATTCTGAAGCTCTTCTATCGTTTTTGTCATAATTGTCACTTATATTTTACCATCCCGGAATTAGAGTGCTATTCATTTATAGTACTCCATATCGTGCTACCTACAGCCTTTAAAACATTCTTGTCAATTACATTTATATTGTCTGCGTGCGTATGCCAATGATCTCCAAATCCTTTGGTTCTATCCTCACAATAGTTCACAATATTGATTGAAGGGATACCCCTATAGCGCATTACGGGTATATGGTCATCCGTCAGAGCAGCGGTGCTTGCAGGAATAAAATAGTCTGTATATCCGTTTTCACTCGCTTTCTTCCACACTTTCGACAATATATGACTTGCATTTGACTTTGAAAAGTACTCCCACTTGAAGCGTGCATCCTTAGCACCGACCATATCAAGTAAAATGCCATAACGTGCTGTGTATCCCTCTTTGTGTGGGTGCTGACTCCAATAAGTTGAACCCAAGCACCACGAGTCTTCAGCGTTATACTTGCCGTAGTCTTCTAGGTCAAAGAGTACAATATCAACCCCCAACTTGCTTTTCTCACCCTGTATCAGGCGCGCCATTTCAAGAAGCACGGCTACTCCACTGGCTCCATCATCAGCACCATCCAAAGGCTTATCATGCCACGCGGGATCTTCATCCTGATCACACCATGGGCGTGTATCCCAGTGGGCAAAGAGAAGCAGACGTTCCGCCTCATCAGGGTTAAAAGAAGCGATAATGTTACGCATTTCAAATTGTTTGCCATCATGTGTGGTAAGAGGGGCTTTCTGCTCAATCACAGACGCTCCAAACGCTGACAACTTATTGGCTAACCAGTCTCCACACTCCTTATGAGCTTTACTACCCGGTACGCGAGGACCAAACTCTACCTGACGTAACACAAAAGAATATGCACTATCTGCATTAAAAGGTGACGAGACTGGTAGATTGTCAGCCACTACCGTAGTAGCATTATTATCTTTCTCCTTTCTATTCTTACAAGATACAAAAGAAGAAAGCGGGACTAATATAGTCAAGATGAGTAGAATTGGGTGTATACGCATTATGTATAGATAGGCTTTTAGATTGTGGAGAGGGTCGCTGTAAAACACCTAAGCGTATCACAACGACCCAACACACCAACACATGAAATAATGAAAAGCCCTTTCACAAGGGTTCTTTCTTTGAAGTTACTTTAATTTAGCAAGAGCAGCCTCATAGTTTGGCTCTTCAGTAACTTCCGGTACAATTTGGCTATAAACCAGCTTTCCTTCTTCGTCAATTACAAAAACGCTACGGGCTAAAAGACCTGCAAGCGGTCCTGTTTCCATACGCAAACCATACTTTTCACTAAAACAGGTACAACGGAAAGCAGATAGCATTACAACATTCTTAATTCCCTCTGCAGCACAGAATCTTTGTTGAGCAAAAGGCAAATCCATTGAGATACATAACACAACCGTATTATTCAAAGCTGCAGCCTCTTTATTAAAGCGACGCACACTTGCAGCGCACACACCGGTATCCACACTGGGAAAAACGTTCAGGACTACCCTTTTGCCTTTATAATCACTTAGATGTGCCTCACTAAGGTCATTCTTCACAGCCATAAAGTCAGGAGCCATCTGCCCTACCTCCGGCTGTTTTCCTCCAAGCTTAACTTCTATCTCTCCTTTAAATTGTATCATATCAAATTTTCCAAGTCATTGTTCTTGTTTTGGGTATCTCCTACCCTTCTACCTTGCTAAGGTACGCATTTATTTTGAATAACGACCACTATTTTGGATATTAAAACGAAATCTTCACAATATCTTGTCAATAGCATCTTTTATATACTCCTTAGGCACATTACCCATTGAAACATAAGGAGTCTCTTTCATAGGAACAAAGAGTAACATAGGAATAGACTGCACTTTAAATAGCTTTGCCAGTTCCTTCTCTTTGTCTATATTAACCTTGTACACAACGATCTTACCGACATAGTTTCCTGCGACTTCAGCCAACTTGGGAGCAAGGGCACGACATGGGCCACACCAATCCGCGTAAAAATCAATTACACAAGGTTTTTCCCCCTTATATACAAACTTCGTTGGGTTTTTCTCCCAATCATATATATTGGCTTTCATATAAGCCGCATCAATCTCAATTGCTTCCATACCCTTCCTCTGTTGAGCGATGATGGGTGAACAACCCAGGTACGACAATATAAATATACTTATCCCGACAAGTAAATATTGACTTCTTTTTCTCATTTTCATTACATGCATTAAATGTCAATTGATAAACAACCATTATTTGAAAAAGTTCATAATCAATAATGAATTGGGCGCAACGCAAAAAGAAATATAGCATTCGATATGAAGTAAGTTACTCCTTCACCGATACGGAATGAATAATAAAAGAAGTTGATAAAATGGACACTCTCGTTTACAATAACTCTTTTTCCTTCAACATTGCTTGCAGAAAGGACTGACACAATGCATAGAATCAATCCAACAGACACTATCATCGGAAATGTCAATCTCTTAGATCGCTGCAGATAAATGCGGATTAGCTATCTTTGCCAAGTATATTGCATTCTCATAAATAAGTTTGCATTACAACTATATACAAGGAGGAACTGAAAGCCCTTAGTAGTAGAAAAGAAGAGAAAGATGGAAAATAGATTCACAACATACGAAAACCCGGATTTTAGTCGTATCAATAAGGAAGTACTAAAACAATGGCAAGAGGAAGATCTCTTTGCTAAAAGTGTTGAGGCACGTCGTAACGCACCCTCTTTTGTCTTTTACGAGGGGCCACCCTCTGCCAACGGAATGCCGGGAATCCATCATGTTATAGCTCGATCTCTGAAGGATATTTTCTGCAGGTATAAAACGATGCAAGGATTCTTGGTCGAAAGACGTGCCGGATGGGATACTCACGGACTTCCTGTGGAGTTAGGTGTTGAGAAAGCACTGAATATCACAAAAGAAGATATCGGCAAGAAAATCAGTATCCGTCAATATAATGATGAGTGCCGCAAAGCTGTAATGCGTTACACTAAAGAGTGGGAACAGCTTACCGAGCAGATGGGCTATTGGGTAGATATGGATCAGCCTTATATCACCTACAAGCCTAAATACATGGAAACACTTTGGTGGTTACTCGCTGATCTCTACAAAAAGGGCCTTCTATATAAAGGCTATACGATACAGCCCTATTCACCCGCTGCTGGTACAGGGTTAAGTACACACGAGCTTAACCAACCGGGTTGCTACCGAGATGTAAAAGATACGGTATGCACAGCGCAGTTTAAGATCACCCAGATACCGGATTCTTGGGGCATAACGGACGAATGTTACTTTTTAGCTTGGACCACAACTCCTTGGACGCTTCCTAGTAATACGGCCCTTTGCGTAGGAAGTGGTATCGACTACACATTAGTAGAAACTTTCAATCCTTATACTCATACCCACGAGTTCGTAGTGCTTGCCACGGCACGCTTAGAAGCTTACTTTACCTCTTCTAATGAGTGTGATAAGCTCCCCGAAACATGGGATGGAGAGGCAAAGGATCTTCCATGGAAAAGAATTGCTACGATGAAAGGTTGTGATCTTGAGGGAATACGCTATGAGCAACTTATACCATGGGTCAAGCCACTGGGTGATGCATTTAGAGTGATCACGGGAGATTATGTAACTACCGAGGATGGAACCGGTATTGTGCATATTGCTCCTACTTTCGGTCAAGACGATAAACGTGTAGCTGTAAAGGCTGGTATTTCTTCCCTGGTTCTTATAGATAGCGAAGGCTATGAACGTCCAATGGTGGACATGCGAGGTCGCTTCTATCTAACAGAAGAAATTGATGCCTCCTTTCGGGCTGAATACATGAATGAATCACTTTATGATGTTTATGCCGGCCGCTACGTAAAGAATGCTTATGACGAAAGTCTCAAAGAAAGTGATCCGACCCTGGACACAGATCTTTGTGTCATGCTTAAAATGCAGAACAAAGCCTTTAAGATTGGGAAACATGTGCATAGTTATCCTCACTGCTGGCGTACGGACAAGCCTGTCCTTTATTATCCATTAGACAGTTGGTTCATTAAGACAACCGCTTGTCGCGAAGAGATGATGCGCCTCAATGAGTCCATCCGCTGGAAGCCGGCCACTATTGGTACAGGGCGCTTCGGCAAATGGTTAGAGAATCTCCAAGATTGGAACTTATCTAGAAGCAGGTTTTGGGGCACTCCCCTTAACATTTGGCGTACAGAAGATGGGAGTGAAGAGCGTTGTATTGCCTCAATAGAAGAGCTATACAATGAGATTGAGCATTCTATCCAATCTGGGCTGATGCATGAAAATCCATTTAAAGGATTTGTGCCCGGAGATATGAGCGATGAGAATTATGCACATGTTGATTTGCATCGTCCTATAGTAGATGAAATCATCCTAACATCCTCAACTGGCAAAGCAATGTATAGGGAGAAAGACCTAGTTGATGTATGGTTAGATTCAGGAGCTATGCCTTTCGCACAACTGCACTATCCATTTGAGAATAAGGAAGCAGTAGATGAAGGAAAGTTTTTTCCTGCCGATTTTATTGCTGAAGGTATTGACCAAACAAGAGGTTGGTTCTTCACACTACATGCGATTGCTACTATGGTTAAGCATAGCGTTGCCTATCAGAATGTGCTTGCCAACGGACTTGTCCTTGACAAGAATGGCAATAAGATGAGCAAGAGACTTGGCAATGCAGTAGATCCCTTTATCACGATAGATACATATGGAGCCGATCCATTGCGTTGGTATATGATTACCAATGCATCTCCTTGGGATAACATTAAATTTGACATCGAGGGAGTTAAAGAGGTTAGCAGGAAATTCTTTGGAACACTATACAATACATACCAATTCTTTGCTATGTATGCAAATCTTGATGGCTTTAATCCCGATGAGAAAAGCATTTCCTACAAAGAGAGACCTGAAATAGATAGGTGGATTATTTCCATGCTTCATACGCTAATTGGAGAGGTCTCGAGCTCATTGGAGGACTACGAGCCTACACGTGCGGGGCGGGCTATTGAAGAGTTTGTAGAAACGCATTTAAGCAATTGGTATGTTCGTCTCTCTCGTAAACGCTTCTGGGTGGGAGACATGACAGAAGACAAGAAAAGTGCCTATGCCACTCTATACGAATGCTTGGTAACAGTAGCACAACTTATTGCACCAATTGCTCCATTCTATGCAGATCGTCTCTATAGAGATTTAACCTGTGGCGAGAAATCTGTCCATTTAACTAACTTCCCGATTGCAAATCAAGAAGGCATTGACAGCGTGCTTGAGCGCCGAATGAAGCGAGCTCAAGAGTTAACAGGAATGGTTCTCGCCTTACGTAGAAAAGTAAATATTAAAGTGCGTCAACCATTGGCTTCCATAATGATTCTCATAGCCTCCGAAGAAGAAAAAGAGGATATAGAAGCCGTGAGCAAGTGGATCCTTAATGAGGTAAATGTAAAGGCGATAAACTACGAAGACGCCTCCGCAGATGTATGGCATCGAACGATTAAACCTGATTTTAAGAAACTTGGGCCACGTTACGGAAAGATCATGAAAGACGTAGCCCAAGAGATTTCTACCCTTCCACAAGATAAAATAACCGAATTAGATCAAAAGGGACAACTCACCCTTCATGTAGCGGGCAACGAGGTATTGCTAATGAGAGAAGATGTAACTATCAATGTGGAAGATATACCGGGTAGGCTGGTTGCCACAGATGGTCGCAATACGATAGCCCTTGACGTAACAGTCACACCTGATCTTTACGTTGAAGGATTAGCAAGAGAGTTGGTCAACCGAATACAGAACCTGCGTAAACAGATTGGGTTGGAGGTAAATGACCATATTAATGTATTCGTGCTATCCGGCACGGAGATGGATCAGGCTTTTGAGAAATTTCACGATTACATTGCAGAGCAGGTACAAGCAGACGATCTTGTACTTACAGATAAAGTAAGCGATGGAATTGAGATTGACATGGAAAGCTACAAATTAACCTTGTCCATAAATAAAAGTGAAAGATAAGAAGCGGTCCACATTGCCTAAGGATCCGAGAGCCAATAACTCGGATCCTTTTAGTATAGAAAACCCAACCAAGCAAGCCGTCTGGATTTGTGCAATCGTTTTGCTGACTCTCATCATTGATCAAGTGATCAAAATATGGGTTAAAACGCATATGCAGTTGGGAGAAGAAATTAGGGTATTTGATTGGTTCCGTATTCTCTTTGTGGAGAATATGGGAATGGCCTTTGGACTTGAGCTCGGAAGTAAGCTCTTTCTCACTTTTTTCCGCATTATTGCAATGGGGCTTATTGCTTATGCAATTGTGATACTTATTAAGAGTCGTCACTTTTCTCTCGGCTTCCTCGCTTGTTTGGCTCTTATTTTTGCAGGAGGGATCGGAAATGTAATAGACTCCATGTTCTATGGAATCATTTTCTCGGACAGCCATGGGCAAGTAGCAGAGCTATTTCCAACTGGTGGCGGATATGGCACCTTTATGCACGGAAAGGTGGTTGATATGCTATACTTTCCGCTAATTGATACAGTATGGCCCTCATGGATACCCTTCATTGGGGGAAAATCGTTTACTTTTTTTGATCCTGTATTCAATTTTGCGGACAGCTGCATCTCAATAGGAGTCATTTTATTGCTTGTCTTTCATGTTCGTCCATTTACAGAGGCTTTGGAATACTTCTCTAACCCTCGGATTAGGAAAGCCACTAAAACCATTAACGAAGAGAAGCGGCAATCAACACAGAAAGAGAAAGTCAAGAAGTAAAACACAATGCCTTCCAAAGCACGCTTGATAGTTGCCCTTTTGCTCCTTTTTACAACCATAGGACTAAGTTTCTCATGTGACAATAAATGGGGAAAGAGGCTTTCTGAAAAAGAGATTGAAGCTATTCTTGGAGAGCTTTATGTAGCTCAAAACATCTATATAAATGATCCATCCCCCTCCACAGATACACTATTGATTTCCCTTCGTCGTTCAATTTTCAGAAAGTATCAGATTACTGAAAGTGATTTCGATAGCGTCATTACATACTATGCCCATTATAAGTCTGATCGTCTCTCTGCTATCGCCCAAAAAGCCGCTGATGGAATTACAGCCGACCTAGAAGATTATCAAAAGAAGGCAAACCCTCCTACTTTTGAGGAAAATTTGAAGTATCAAATTCCAAAGAGCTTAGATGCCTATGAATTGGCTGACCTAATCCCCATAGAGCAATATCCGTCTACAATTCTTCTCTCAGATGGTGTTGATGCTCTCTTCTACTCTACTCTGGTAAGGAATACATTATACAAGACTACTACCATTACGGTACAGATCACACTTTTTGGGCTTCCAAACAAAATAGAAAAGAAAGACTGTCCTCTCCTTGAAGTGTCTTGTATTGACACTAACGGAAATTCTGTGAAAGCACAGACTACCCTATCCTCAAATGGGACGAAAGACCTTTGCTTATACTTTGACAAAGACATAAAAAATGGTCGATTTTCCATTTTGCTTCATTCAGGAAACAACCCACACATCTGCCCTATCTTTGTTACTGAGCTTTCCATTAGGCCACAACTTGCTTCTCCTCCCTCTAACAAAGAAAACGAGGAGAATGATTAATTCTCATAATCCATTAATAAGAATAAGCCACTCTGCTAAAATCGTTCCCCTACACAACAAACAATGACCTACACAATTACATCTACTGATAAATATAGTGATGCTCGCTGTGGCATTATAACCACTGACCACGGTTCTATACCCACTCCTATTTTTATGCCTGTCGGCACTGCTGGTAGCGTAAAAGCAATGACTATGGAGCAGGTAGAAGAAACCAATGCAAAAATCATTTTGGGGAACACATACCATCTCTACTTGCGGCCGGGATTAACTATTTTACAAGCTGCAGGAGGATTGCACAAATTTGGTACTTGGAATAAGCCAATCCTTACGGACAGTGGTGGGTTTCAGGTGTTCTCGTTAGCCGATCGTAGGAAAATATCAAGAGAAGGTGTCACTTTTTCCTCGCATATTGATGGATCAAGACATTTATTTTCTCCTGAGAGAGTAATGGATATTGAACGAATAATTGGAGGTGATATCATAATGGCCTTTGATGAATGTCCTCCAGGCACTGCCTCATATCACTATGCAAAAAACTCTCTCGAGCTTACACTTCATTGGTTGGAACGCTGTTTTAAGCGCTTTAACGAAACGGAACCTTTGTATGGATATACCCAAGCCCTATTCCCAATCGTCCAAGGCTGCGTCTATCCGGACCTAAGACGTAAATCAGCCGAAGCGGTGGCTGCATACAATGCTCCAGGGAATGCAATAGGTGGACTTGCCGTAGGAGAGCCAACTGAAAAAATGTATGAAATGATTGAGTTGGTTAATACAATTCTTCCAAAGGATCGACCCCGTTATCTTATGGGTGTGGGTACCCCCGCCAACTTATTGGAAGGAATTGCTCGTGGTGTAGATATGTTTGATTGTATTATGCCAACACGTAATGCGCGTAACGCTCAACTTTTCACACAAAATGGCATTATAAATGTACGCAATAGTAAATGGAAGAATTGCTTCGAGCCTATTGAACGTAACGGAGCTTCACCAATAGACGAACGTTATTCACTATCCTACTTACATCACCTTTTCAGAGCAGAGGAGATAACAGCCCTAACTCTCGCCTCTATACACAATGTAGCCTTCTATCTCAGACTAATGGAAACAGTTCGTGAAAAGATAGCTGATGGCACATTTTCTTTTTGGAAGGATGACGCTGTAAAACGTCTCATGCAACGATTGTAATAATTTTTCGCAACAAAAGAAAAAAACTCAATGCTTCTATGCATAAGAGGTTCTCTATGCGTAGTGTGCTAAAAAGATACCGCTACTGATCATTACCGGGATATAGACTCTCTTCTTCCACCTCCTGCATACGTAATCTTAGATGCGGAATTATTTGATAATAAGTCTGCATCTTCCCACTAAACAATCGACCAAATTTCATTACTCATTATTTTCCTTACACATATTCATTTTTTCAGCTTAGCACGGGGAGGTTTTCCTTCTAATTTGACTATCTTTGTAAGCGGAGCAAGTAGAAATTAGATCTGCGGCATAAGTATCGCAGAGGATTAAGTCGATATTCTCCTTTATTGGTAATGAAAGAAGAGTATGTTTAGCAATCAGGTCAGTAGGTTTGTATAGCTCTTATACTTATAAACTACTACATTTCTCAGAAAACAGTAAAGAAAATAGTAAAATAATACTTAATAAATCACTATGGCGAATCAGACGAAAATAGTAGAATGCGTGCCTAACTTTAGCGAAGGACGCGACAAAGAAAAGATCGAACGAATTGTCAATCCGTTCCGTACCAAACAAGGCGTTAAGCTGCTTAACTACAGCAATGACGAAGATCACAACCGTTGCGTGGTGACGGTTATCGGTGAGCCGAAAGCTCTCACCGAAGCGCTGTATGAAGCGATCGAAGTTGCCGTCAAGGAGATCGATATGACCAAGCACGAAGGGCAGCACCCTCGCATGGGCGCTGTGGACGTAGTTCCCTTTATCCCTATTCGCAATATGGAAATGGACGAAGCTATTGCCCTGTCCAAGGAAGTAGGTAAAACAATAGGAGAACGTTTTGGCGTGCCCGTATTCCTGTATGAAAAGAGCGCATCTGCTCCTCATCGCGAAAATCTTGCTAAGATTCGCAAGGGACAATTCGAAGGAATGGCGGAAAAGGTACACGAACCGGAATGGATTCCCGACTTCGGTCCGAAGGATATTCACCCCACAGCCGGCGTAGTAGCCGTAGGTGCGCGTATGCCGCTGGTAGCTTACAACGTAAACCTCAATACAAGTGATCTTTCCATTGCCGATGCTATTGCCAAAAAAGTGCGTTTTATCGGTGGCGGATTACGCTTCTGCAAAGCAATGGGTGTAGAACTGCACGATCGTAACATCGTACAGGTATCGATGAACCTAACCGACTATACCAAAACAGCCGTATATCGTGCGCACGAAATGGTGCGTATGGAAGCAAAACGCTACGGAGTGGAAGTGGTAGGAAGTGAAGTAATCGGCTTGGTACCTATGATGGCGCTTGTTCAGTGTGCCGAATATTACCTCGGAATCGAAAACTTCTCCGAAGATCAAATACTGGAAACTCGTTTGATGGAGTAACGTGGTAATGACTCCAAAAGCGAATCTTTGCATCAAAAACATAGGTCAGCTTGCAACGCCTGTCGGCTCCTCTGCCCGAAAGGGTAAGGAGGCGATGGGTGCCCTTAAGGTAATTGAAGGTGCCGCCGTAATAGTGGAAAACGGCATTATCACCTTTGTGGGCAAGGAAAGTGAGCTACCGAGCGCATTGCCGCAAGGCTGCAAGGTGCTGGATGCCGGGGGAAATGCACTGCTTCCCGGCTTCGTGGATAGCCATACGCACTTAGTATTCGGCGGATACCGGGAAGACGAGTTCCAATGGCGCCTTGCCGGCGATAGCTATATGAGTATTATGGAGCGTGGAGGCGGTATCGCAAAAACGATGCAGCTTACTCGTTCCACATCAGAGGATAGCCTCACCGAGAGCGCTTTAGCGCATCTTAAGGCGATGCTCTCTATGGGCGTTACTACCGTAGAAGCCAAAAGCGGTTACGGAATGCAAACGGAAACCGAACTAAAGCAGCTGCGTGTTACGCGTCGCCTGCAGGAAATACAGCCGGTTGCACTATTCTCCACATTTATGGGTGCGCACGACATTCCGCCCGAATACAAGGGGCGCAATATGGCATATATAGAGTATATCATCAAAGATATGCTGCCACGCGTTAAAGAAGAAGGATTGGCTGAAGCATGCGATATATTTACGGAGAAGGGTGTCTTTAATCACGAAGAAACAATTCGCCTGCTCACTGCGGCCAAAGAGATGGGCTTTGCGTTGAAGATGCACGCTGATGAAATCGTGCCCTTCGGTGGCGCTGAGCTTGCCGCTTCCTTGGGATGCCTCAGTGCGGATCATTTGCTCCGCATTTCCGATAAGGGTATTCACGATCTTGCAGAGGGAAATACCGTGGCAACTCTGCTGCCGCTCACCGCATTTAGCCTAAAAGCCGAGTATGCTCCGGCTCGTAAGATGATAGACAGTGGTTGTGCCGTAGCGCTCGCCAGTGATCTTAACCCGGGAAGCTGCTTCAGTGCCTCTACGCCTTTGCTTATGGCTCTTGCCACGATATATATGGGTATGACCATAGAAGAAACCCTTACCGCGCTTACTCTTAATGGAGCGGCGGCATTACATCGTGCCGATCGCATTGGCTCTATAGAAGTGGGCAAGGAAGGTGACTTTGCCCTTTTGCGTATGCCTAACTACAAGTTCCTATCTTATCACTTTGGAATGAATCTTGTAGATGCTACGATCAAGGGAGGGGTTGTGTACCGCAACGAAATAGAACAAGAATAGAAATAACAAACATATGCTTACAGAATTAACCGTAAAGGGCTTTCTCGCTGAAACAGCCGGTGAAGCTCCGGTGCCCGGAGGAGGAAGTATATCCGCACTGAACGGAGCTATTGCCGCTTCGCTCTGCCAAATGGTGGCGAACCTAACCATCGGAAAGAAAAAATATGCTGATTGTGAAGCCGAAATGAAGGAAATTGCCGCTAAGGCTGCCTCTATAGCACAAGAGCTTGTACTGGACGTGGATCGCGACAGCGATGCATACGACAAAGTATTTGCCGCTTTTAAGCTCCCAAAAGAAACCGATGAGGAAAAAGCTGCTCGTAGCCAAGCTATTCAGGAAAGCACTAAGTATGCTGCCGAAGTACCCATGGAGGTTGCTCGTCGTGTATACTCTTTGCTCGATATGATAGATGCCGTTGTGGCTCGTGGTAACCAAAATGCCGTAACGGATGGCTGTGTGGCTATGATGTGCGCTCGTTGTGCCATTGTAGGTGCATTGTTTAATGTCCGTATCAACCTAACTTCTCTCAAGGATAGGGACTTTGCTTCCAAGCTGAGCCAAGAAGCCGATAAAATGGAAGAAGAGGTAAACAGACGCGAAAAGAACGTTATTGCCCATACTAAGAAAGCTTGTGAATAAGATGAACGGAATATTGCACGAATTGGGCAAAGCGCCCCTCACTATTGAAAACATAACTGAATGGCTAAATAATCGCTATCCAATTGTCCTAAGTGAGGAGGGAAAAGCGCGCATCAACCATTGCCGTGAATACTTGGATAATAAGGTTAAGGAGAGCGATGTGCCCATCTATGGCGTTACCACCGGGTTCGGTTCGCTCTGCAACCGCTCCATTTCCACTGAACAGCTTACTACGCTTCAGGAAAATCTTGTCAAAAGTCACGCTTGCAGCATGGGAGACGAAGTGCGCCCCGATATAGTGCGTCTCATGCTTCTACTGAAAGCTTATGCGCTTCAGCTGGGGCACAGCGGCGTACAGGTAGTAACCGTGGAAACTATCCTTGAGCTACTGAACCGCGATGTACTGCCCATTGTCTATAGTTTGGGCTCTTTGGGAGCTTCAGGCGACTTGGCACCGCTGGCAAATCTCTTCCTGCCGTTGATCGGTGAGGGGGAAGTGCGCTATAAAGGCGAGAAGCGTGCTTCGAAAGAAGTATTGGACGAACTCGGCATCCGTACCGTTACGCTTAAGAGCAAGGAAGGTCTCGCCCTCCTTAATGGTACACAATTTATGAGTTCGCACGGCGTTTATGCGCTCATTCAGGCGAAACGCTTGGCTAAGGTTGCCGATAATGCCGCCGCTCTCTCCTTGGACGCTTACGACGGCTTGCTGGCTCCCTTCAGTGATTCCCTACAACTCATCCGTCCGCATGCCGGACAGTTGACCGTTGCACGGCATATGCGTAAACTCCTCGAAGGAAGTGAAATTGCCGCGCAACCTAAGAAGCAGGTACAAGATCCCTACAGTTTCCGCTGTGTGCCGCAGGTTCACGGAGCTTCTCGTGATGCTTTCGATTACGTTACTAAGGTGGTTGAAACGGAAATCAACTCCGTTACCGACAATCCCACCGTCTTCCCAGATGAAGATATAGTTGTGAGTGGCGGTAACTTCCACGGGCAACCCCTGGCAATTGTCTATGACTTTTTAGCCATCGCGTTGGCTGAATTAGGCAACATAAGCGAACGTCGTACCGCGCAGCTTATCTTGGGGCTCCGCAATTTGCCCGAGTTCCTTGTTGCTAATCCCGGATTGAACAGTGGCTTGATGATACCGCAATACGCGGCTGCCGCTATGGTTAGCCGGAACAAGATGTACTGTTTTTCGGCATCGTCCGATAGCATTGTATCGAGCAACGGGCAGGAAGATCACGTTTCGATGGGTGCTAATGCGGCAACAAAGTTACTTTTCATCATCGAAAACCTGGAACGAATCTTCGCTATTGAGTTTGTTAATGCCGCGCAGGCACTCGAATTCCGTCGTCCGCTCAAGTCGTCCGCTACGATAGAGCGTCTCTTGGCGGCATTCCGCAAGGGCAATCCGCGCATTGAACAGGATGTGGTGATGTATAAGCAGCTCAATAGCGCTTGCCACTTCGTACAGACCTACGATTTCGAATAACATACACTCTTTTCGAGATCATACTTTACAAAAGGGGCTGTTTGTAGACAGCCCCTTTTTCTTTAGATCAAAAAACTCAGTCTGGTAATAACACATTCCAAAAGGTGCATATCTTTTGCTCAAAAGATGTTGATATTTCAAACAAAAGATATTGATATTCTACTCAAAAGATACAGATAAAATAGATCCTCATGTAGAATACGTAAAAAGCAAATGAGCGTGTCAGATCCAAGATCATAATGCCGCGAATAAGGTATTTTGCGAAGGACTCATAGCATTTTCAGAAGTAAAAATGCCTTATATGTGGACTAAATGTAGTAACTTAGCAACGCTTATCAACTGGTCCGACCTATGACCCTAAAATGGTGAGTACCATATCGGGTTGCGTACCGCAGTTTGAGACAAAAGGAGAGAAAACTATATGGACGAATTTGAAGAGAGAGAAGATAGGATATTGAAAATAGACATTGAGCAGGAAATGAAGACTGCTTACATTGACTACTCAATGTCCGTTATTGTTTCTCGAGCATTACCGGATGTGCGCGATGGGTTGAAGCCTGTTCATCGACGTGTTTTATATGCGATGAACGATATGGGCAATGTATTCAATCAACCCACGAGAAAGAGCGCAAAACCGGTAGGAGAAGTACTTGCTAATTATCACCCACACGGAGATAGCTCGGTATATGACGCTTTAGTGCGCTTAGCGCAACCATGGAATATTCGTTATCCATTAGTAGATGGACAAGGCAACTTTGGCTCTATTGATGGAGACTCGCCCGCTGCAATGCGTTACACCGAGGCGAGAATGACCGAAATTGCCGGCGAGTTGCTGCGTGACATAGACAAGGAAACCGTTACTTTCCAAAGTAACTTTGACGATACCCGCTTAGAACCCACTGTACTACCCACACGATTTCCCAACTTACTCGTTAACGGGGCTAGTGGTATTGCTGTCGGTATGGCTACTAATATGGCACCGCATAACCTCGGTGAGTCAATTGATGCTTGCGTGGCCTTCATTGACGCAAAAGGAGACATCACTATCGATGAATTGATGAGCCATATCAAGGCTCCGGACTTTCCTACCGGTGGCATCATATATGGGTACGAAGGTGTTGCTGAAAGCTACCGAACAGGGCGCGGACGTATCGTATTAAGAGCCCGTACTGAAATTGAACAAACCCCTAAGGGTGGAGAACGGATCATTGTGACGGAGATACCCTACCAAGTCAATAAAGCAGAGTTGGTAACGCGTATAGCCGAGATGGTGAATAACAAACGCCTTGAAGGTATAAGCAATATAGCTGACGAATCCAGCGGTAAGGGGGGTATGCGTATTGTCATTGACATTAAACGTGATGCCAACGCCAATGTAGTACTCAATCACCTATATAAGAATACAGCACTACAAAGCAACTTCAATACAAATAATATTGCATTAGTTGACGGGAAGCCAGAATTGCTTAACCTCTTCCGCTTGATAGAGCTCTTCGTCAAGCATCGTGAGGATGTAGTAGAGCGTCGCACACGCTACGACCTGCAAAAAGCCCACGAGAGAGAACACATTCTGCAAGGCTTACTCATTGCAGTGGACAATATTGATGAAGTTATTTCTATTATCCGTTCCTCTTCCAATACACAGGAAGCTATGGAGCGTTTGCAGAGTAGATTTAACTTGACCGAGCTTCAGTCGCGCGCTATAGTGGATATGCGTTTGCGTGCCCTTACAGGACTGGAACGCGATAAACTTAAGAGCGAGTATGATGACCTTGAGATCAGGATTGCCGAATTAGAGCTAATTCTAAACGACCATGATGAACTTACGAGAGTGGTTAAGGACGAGCTACTTGAGGTAAAGGCAAAGTACTCCGATGCTCGTCGTACTGAGATTGTACGCTATGGAGACGACTTTGACCCCTATGACTTCTATAGTGATGAAGAGATGATTATCACAATCTCTCATGCCGGCTATATCAAGCGCACTCCGCTCAGTAAATTCCGTAATCAAGGCCGTGGAGGCAAGGGAGCCAAAGGCTCAAAAACAAAAGAGAGTGACTTTATAGAATATATTTATTCAGCCTCTATGCATGCTACCCTACTTCTCTTTACAGAGAAGGGAAAGTGCTACTGGTTGAGAGTATTCGATATTCCGGAGGGTGATAAAACAGCTCAAGGAAGAGCTATACAAAACCTAATTAACTTGGAGAGCGATGATCGTATTACAGCATGTATACGTATCAAGAAACTGCATCAAGATGTAGATTTTGTATCCTCACACTACTTATTATTCGCTACGGAGCGTGGCATAGTAAAAAAGACCATATTAGAAGACTTCTCTCGCCCCCGCAGTAACGGCATCAAAGCTATAAATCTGGCGGAGAATGATCGTGTAGTAACGGTTAGACTTACCAATGGACATTGCCATATCCTATTAGCGAATAAAAATGGTCGTGCCGTATATTTCTCAGAGGATCAAGTACGTCCCATGGGACGTGCGTCTCAAGGCGTTATCGGTATGCGCTTAGACGATGACAACGACGATTGCGTTGTCGGAATGGTTGTACTTCGTGAGGACTCTGATGAGGACCTATTAGTAGTTAGTGAGAACGGCTACGGGAAACGAAGCTTACCGGATGCCTACCGACTTACAAAGCGAGGGGCAAAGGGGGTTAAAACCCTACAAATAACAGACAAAACAGGCAAGTTAGTTGACTTCCGAGCTGTAAATAACGAAGAGGATTTGATGATTATCAAGCGAAGTGGCATCGCTATTCGCATATCATTAGACACGATTTCGGTACAAGGACGTGCTACTCAAGGAGTCAAATTGGTAGATCTTGGAGATGATGCAATAGCATCGGTATGTAGCGTGATCAAGGAAGAAGAAGACGACGACGATTACAACCCAGAAGAAGATCTCGGCAAAACCGAAGAGGATGGAGCTATTAACACCCCTATGGCACCCGAACAGGATTAAACACTCTGAGCTTAGAAGAATCTAACATAAATATGAACTCAAGTAAAACTAATTGAAGAAACAAGAAAATGAAGAAATCCACAGTAATAACATTCCTCTTTACAGGAGCATTACTCTTTGGCTCAGTATCTGTTTCGCAGGCTCAAAAGCAAAATGTAAAAGAGGCAGAGAGAATCGCAAAAAGCAAAAATGCAAAGTTCGATGATGCACGTGGACTGATTAAGTCAGCACTTGAGAATGTAGAGACAAAGGATGCAGCCGAAACATGGTATGTGGCCGGCTTTGTAGAAGAAAGCAACTTTACACAAGAAAACCTTAAGGCCCTTGATGGACAGCCACAAGATAGAGCGATGATGAACAACGCTTTACTTGATATGTTTGGGTACTACCAAGAGGCATACACAAGGGATCAGCAACCTAATGCAAAAGGAAAGATTCGCCCTCGATATACTAAGAACATATTGAAAGCTTACGAAGAAAATCTACTTTATTTCATCAATGCCGGTGGGTATTTCATGGAGGTTCAAAAGTATGATAAAGCTCTTGAGGCTTTCTCCGACTTCAAAGCTATTAAAGCGATCCCCGATTTTGCAGGAAAGCCCATTGCTTTAGTAGACTCCAATAGTATGATGGTTGACTTCTTCCAAGTTGTTGCTGCCTATCAGGCAAACAAGAAAGAAGAGGCTATCAGGTTCGCTGAAAGCATAAAGAGTGTGCCCTATCGTCAGAATGACTTATATCAGATTCTGTCACAAACCTATATTGAGACAGCCGATACAGTAGGCTATGTACGTACAATGGAAGAAGGTATGCAGCTTTTCCCTGATGAACCTTACTTTTCAGTAAATCTGACAAATACATACATACAACAGGGCAAAATAGAGGATGCCATTGCTCTTTTGGAGAAGACAATAGCAAAATCTCCTAACAATCCCCAGCTCTATGATGTGATGGGTAAGCTCTATGAGGCTTCTGATGAAAATAAAGCTATTGAGTACTTTAAGAAAGCATTAGAAATAGATCCCACGTTCAAAGAATCTATCTATAACTTAGGACGTGTCTACTATAACATAGGAGCTCGTATAAAGAGTGGCGAAAAGGTTGATGCGGCTTCAGATGCCAAAGCATTAGAATACTTCAAACTTGCACTCCCACTTATGGAAAAAGCCTATCAGAATGATCCGGAAGAGGCTTGGTATATACTCGGTAACGTTTATTACAATCTAAAGATGGGTGATAAGTACGAACAGATTCAAAAACAGCACGGAACAAACTAACACTATATAGAAATAAGAAAAGAACTTAGAGAAAAGAATTAGTATGAAAAAATTATTTGTGACGTTAGGTGCCCTTCTACTTGTAGTGCTTCCCGCTAAAGCACAAATTGTGAACTTTCGCGTTGAAGCAGGTGCATCATTCAATGTAGGCAAGATGGAAATTGCCAATATAGAACTTAACAACAAGACTCGTGCAGGGTATCACTTTGGTGCCTATGTAGATGTACCTGTTTACAATAACTTGTATTTAGGTTCAGGTCTCACATTTGCTATGAAGGGAGCCTCTAACTCAGGGGTAAATGAGAAAAACGATATTAATCTCACCCTTCACTATTTGCAAATACCCATCAATGTAGGTTATAAGTTTCAGCTAAGTCCCTCTATCTCGGTTGCATTACAGACAGGTCCTTATTTTGCTGTAGCCTTAGGAGCTACCTCTTCAACAAAAGGTTTTGATGGGGCAAAACAGAGCTACAATCTCTTTAAGGATGGCGTAACCAATTTGACAAAGCCTAACCGCTTTGATATGGGATGGGGGCTTGATGCTCGTGCCATGTATAGCCACTACTATGTATTTTTAGGAGCAGACTTTGGGTTCCTTGAAGTATTCAAAGATAATAGTGGAGATAACAAGGGTATTTCCGGTGTAGTGAACAGTCTCAAACCTTCATTTAAGAATACACTGATTCACGTTGGATTAGGTGTACAATTCTAAGAGAAGAAGTGTAATCGCATTTAAAATGGGGATTGACCGCTGGACAAACCCAAGTGGTTAGTCCCCTTTATTTTTTAGAAACGTTCTGAAGCCATCAAGTATGAATAAAAAGACATTAGTTATTGTAGCTCACCCTAACCTAAAAGATTCAGTTGTAAACCGAGCTTGGGCAGAAGCAGTCCGCGGTGAGGTTACGCTGCGCGACTTAGCTGCGTTATATCCAGAAGGAACTGCTATAGACGTGGCTGCAGAGCAAGCTGTATTGGATCAGCACGATAGAATTATACTCCAATTTCCTCTATATTGGTACTCAGCTCCTACTATTCTGAAGCTATGGAGTGAAGAAGTGCTAACTTTTGGTTGGGCCTATGGCACTGCCCACCACTTAGAAGGGAAGGAATTAGGCATCGCAGTTTCTTGTGGCGGCAAAGAAGCTGAGTTCAGAGAAGGCGGGGTACAACTCCACCCACTAAAGACCTACATGACCCAATACGAGGGTATAGCTGCTTTCATACATGCAACCTATATAGGTTGTCATGCCTTTTACGATACCTTTAATGAAAACACCCCCATACGTTTAGTTGAAGATTGTAAAGAGTACCTCTCTTTTATCAAAAAGCCATTGTAAACCCACTATGAAGAGACCAACTTATGTAGATCCTGTTGTACTGCGTAGTGTCACTATTGAGCGATACCAACGACAGATACTGAAGAATATTAATTTTGTTGTTCATAAAAAAGACTTAGTCTATCTCACTGGCTCTGTTGGGACGGGAAAAAGCTCTCTTTTAGAGTTGATTTATGGAGAATTACCCCATTCATCAGAAGGGGAGGCTAAGGTACTTGGCTATGATCTAAAATCCATTAGTCGCCGCCAGCGTCAAACGATGCGGCGCAGTATGGGAATTGTCTTTCAGTCATCTCATCAATTACTCTATGACCGTAATGTAGAGGGCAACTTGGCCTTTGCACTTAAAGCTATAGGTAAAGAGAGCAAGAGCACACTTCAGCAACGCATCAATGAAGCTCTTGAGAAGGTCGGCATGCAATCCTATAAAGCAGCAATGCCCCATGAACTTTCGGGTGGAGAAGTAGAGCGAGTATGTATAGCAAGGGCCCTCATTAAAAACCCCCAACTGGTTATCTTAGATGAACCTACTGCCGGATTGGATATAGAAACAGCTGTGCAAATAGGACAAATAATCAAAGATATCACAGCTGATGGCACTGCTGTGATCATGTCCACTCATAATCAACATATCATTGACTCTTTCCCCGGTAGAGTTTTTCAATTAGATAGGGAGAGTGCTTCTATTACAGAGCTTAATAATGCCTTTACATCCACAACATCTGTCCCATTGCTCAGCGGTGATGATATGGAAGCTGTGGCAAATGAAACAGAAAGCATTTAGACATACACAAAGCGCATGATTGTACTCAAGTTTGGTGGCACTTCAGTAGGTAGTGCGCAACGCATTAGGTCTGTAGCACATTTAGTATCGCAGGTTCCGGGAAGAAAAATCGTTGTACTCTCAGCAATGAGTGGTACAACCGATGCCTTGGTACACCTTTCTGATTTACTTACAGATGGTAAGTGGACTGAGGCTGCCGAAGCTGTGGAGTTATTAGATCGGCGTTATAAAACGGTTATTGAGGAACTCTTTGATGACGAGGATCTAAAGGCACAAGCACGCTTGGCGTTACGTCCTCAATTTGACGAGCTTAGAGCACAGACTCATAACGAATCCTTTACAAAAAATGATGAGAAGCGTATCCTATCAAAAGGGGAAATTATGAGTATTCAGCTCATGCTGCTTACGCTTCGTCATTATGAAAAAGTATTTGCCACGCATCTCAACTCTCTCTCTTTTATGCGTATCAATCATGAAGGAGAACCAGAGCCTGATTATATTGCAACCCATCTCCAACCATTATTAAGCAGCAATCCGGGAGAGAATACTCTATTCTTAGCTGAGGGCTACATATGCGTTAATGCTTTTGGTGAGATTGACAATCTAAGACGAGGAGGAAGTGACTATTCAGCTACACTAATAGGGGAAGCTGCAGATGCTGAAGAAATACAGATATGGACAGATATAGATGGTCTACACAACAATGACCCCCGCATTGTGAATGTAACTTCGCCTGTTCGTAAGCTTCATTTTTCTGAAGCTGCAGAACTAGCGCATTTTGGAGCTAAGATACTTCACCCGGCTTGTATAGAGCCGGCTCGACGTGCCGGTATTCCAATTCGTCTGCTCTATACTTTAGATCCTGAGGCACAAGGAACTACTATATCTAATGATACAAATCGAGATATTATTAAGGCAGTATCAGCTAAAGATGGTATTTCAATCGTTACGATAAGCAGTAGACCCACCAATGTAGGTCGTCCCATGCTGGGAGATTTTCTCATCTACATAGCAGACTTACTGAAGAAGCACCATCTCAAAACTGACTATATAGCCACTATGGGAGAAACTTTTCTGATTGCGTTAGAAGATTCCCATCAAATTGAATCTTTTGTACAAGAAGCACAGAAGGAAACCAATATAACCCTATCTCGCAACATGACCATTATTGCTATTGTAGGGGATATGAATTGGGAGCGTATGGGCTTTGAAGCACGCATATTGGAAGCCCTTAATGATGTGCCGATTCGTCTTATTTCATATGGCACCAGCAACTGTAGTCTGATCATTGCTGTTTCTGCTGAGGACAAGAAGCGCGCCATGATAGCGCTTAGTGATCACCTCTTTGCACACATTAATCTACAAAGTCCTGAGATATACTAAAATAATGACCTTCAAACAGCTTATCTATTTGTGCCGACCGCACACTTTACCTGCATCGTTAAGTCCTATTTTAGTAGCAATTGCTTTAGCTTATTCCAATGAACCATCGCTTTCTTGGCATTATGCTCTTCTCCCTTTATTTGTAGGTATAATGGGACAAATTGCATGTAATGTAGCAAATGACTACTTTGACTTTAAGCAGGGAGCTGATAAAGAGGATAGAGTGGGTTTTGCACGCCCTTTAGCTACGGGGACCCTCTCTGTAAGACAAGTAAAGAAAGTATTATACATAACGGTTGTCCTAACAGCTATTGTTGGCATTATTGCGCTTTGTCTAAATTTCTCATGGTGGATCCTGGGCCTTGGAATTGCGATTATGATTGCCATATTCGCCTATTCAACAGGTCCTTTCCCACTGGCCTACCATGGATTAGGTGATGTGGCTGTTTTCCTTTTTTATGGATTGGCTGCCACTATGGGGAGCTATTATTATCTGTGTGGCTCTCTTTCATGGGATGCGATTATTTTAGCCACTTGTATGGGTTTAGCTTCTGTCAATATTCTGATCGTCAACAATTACCGAGATGTAGAAGAAGATCGTAGGGCTAACAAGCGAACCATAGCAGTTATATACGGGAAAGAACTCATGCCTCTACTCTACCGTACCAATACGGTACTTATCCCTATCCTATGTCTTGCTTTCTATCGTCCAATTTGGAACTTTCTCATTATGATGATCTTCTTCCTATACGAGATACGACTCTCCTCGCAACTAAGACACACGAAGGGAAAAGACTTGGACAACTTACTAAAGCGCACCTCTCAAGGCGTTTTACTGCTTGCTATCGTGCTTATTGCAATTATTCTAATTCATTTACGTTACTAAAAGAAAGACAATAATGCCAAGGAAATGGGAAGACGAAGCATAGCATTTCTTTTTTTGTGTTTGACTACCTACACACTGCTTTCAGCACAAAGCAAACAGGGAGCTTATACGTTTCTTAATCTACCTGCTTCTGCCCATACATTAGCAACCGGAGGCATTACTCTTAGCATAGTAGATGGCACAGATGGGTTACCATTCGATAACCCTGCTCTCTATGGACAGGAGGTTACAGGACGGCTTTCTCTTTCTTATCTTAATTACATGCTTTCTATGCATGGGGGAAATGCCCTATATGGACTTCCGGTAGGCGATCGGGGAGCTTGGGCAATTGGATTACGTGCAATGCATTATGGAAAAATAGAGTCTTACGATGCACAGAACATAGCCACAGGTACTTTCTCCGCTACAGACGCAGCTTTGGAAGGGCTTTTCAGCTACGACTTGACTAATAAATTACGTGGTGCTTTGGCACTCAAAATGATCTATGCCAATATAGAGCGTTACAATGCTTTTGCAATAGCAGCGGATGCAGGACTAAGCTACTATGATGGAGAAAAAGGGATTTCTTTGGGGGCAGCCTTAACTAACTTAGGTGCTACTATTATAGGCTTGGGAGAAAAGCGTCCTATGCCGGCATGGGATCTCCGATTGGGATACTCCCAAACTTTTCACCACGCTCCTTTTACTATACACATCACTGCATATGGACTAAATCCGGTAGCCATTAGAAACGAGAAACTCCCTGACCAAAAGTTTGCTTCCAAACTACTCCGCCATTTCACAATGGCAGCAGAATATCAATATCAGCAAAGTTTTTGGGTTGCACTTGGTTACAATCCACGCTTAGCACAGGATCTAAAGGTCTCGGGAGGAAATTTTCTTTCCGGGTTTTCTTTAGGAACAGGATTTCAACTACCCTACCTTGGCGTCAGTATAGCAGCATCTAGATACCATCCGTCCGGCTTAAGTATCATGCTTACCTTAAGCACTGACTTTGGTCAATCCAATTCCTATTCACGTAGACACTTCTAAAGTATATATACCTTATGCCCGAAAAAAAGATTATTGTGGCAATTGACGGCTATTCAAGTTGCGGAAAAAGTACTATGGCTAAGGCACTTGCCAAGAGTTTAGAATACATATATGTAGATAGTGGAGCCATGTATCGTGCCGTTACTTTATACTCCATGGAGCACAATATGTGGCAAAACGGAAAGCCTCTTTTAGAGCCTCTTCGCTCTGCTATGGAAAGTATAGATATTTTTTTTCGAAGAGATGAAAATGGTGAGTTACGTACTATGCTCAACGGACGAGACGTGGAGGACGATATTCGTACCATGGCTGTTTCAGAGTTAGTTAGCCCAATTAGTACCATCGATTTTGTACGCAGCAAACTCACCTCACTTCAACAATCTTTTGGCAAGACGAGAGGTATAGTAATGGATGGAAGGGATATAGGCTCCACGGTTTTCCCTGATGCCGAATTGAAGGTTTTCGTAGTATGCTCTCCGCAAGAGCGTGCCCGACGTCGCTACAAAGAGTTATTAGCAAAAGGAGAACAAACTGATTTTGAAACAGTTCTCCACAATGTGCAAGAGCGCGATAGAATTGACTCCACAAGAGCTATTTCTCCATTGACAAAGGCAGAAGACGCCATTGAATTAGATAATTCGTCTCTTACAATAGAGGAGCAAAACGCCCTTCTTTTAAGCTTAGCACAAGATCGAATTCGTGGTAACAATTGAAATAGACGAGCAAAGCGGCTTTTGCTTTGGCGTTGTAAATGCCATTCGTAAAGCGGAGGATGAGGTAAATCGTGCCCCCGATCTATACTGCTTGGGAGATATTGTCCACAATACAGGCGAGGTACAGCGTTTAGAGCAAAAGGGGATGACTACTATCGACTACGAACAATTATATGCACTGCCTCCCGGGAAACGAGTACTCTTTCGTGCTCACGGTGAACCACCTGAAGTTTATTTGAAGGCTGCTGAAAAGGGATTAAAAATAATTGATGCCACATGTCCTGTAGTCCTCAAACTTCAACGTTTTATTAGAGAAATCTATCAAGCCCATAAGGGAGAAGAGTGGCAGATTGTAATCTTTGGCAAACCGGGACATGCAGAAGTTAATGGATTAGTAGGGCAAACTGATGGAACTGCTATTGTGGTTCCCTCAATTGAACAAGCGAGAAAATTAGACTTTATGAAGCCTATTGAGCTTCTATCCCAAACGACTATGCCCTTGGACACCTTTGGCGATTTAGTTGATTATATCAAAAATAATATTGCACAGGGAGTACCTTTCTTCTACCACGACACAATTTGCCGATCCGTCGCACTCCGTATTCCCGGCATTCGCACATTTGCCTCACAGCACTCGCGCATTTTCTTCGTAGCAGGGCGCAAGAGTTCTAATGGGCACATGCTATTTACTCAATGTAAGGCAGTAAATCCCCAAAGTTACTTTCTCTCAGATCTCTCTGAATTGACTCGTGATATGCTTCCTGAAAGCAAAGATGTCAACGAAACTATTGGTATATGCGGCGCGACTTCCAGCCCTCGCAGCCAAATGGAGGCTTTGGAAACAGCTATTAGGAAACTACTTAGAATGCCTTAATAGAGACTTTAAAAGCTCAGCAGCATCCTAAAAAGGAGGCATTTAATTAGATTCAATTCCTGTGTATGTAGCCTTCTTTCTGTAATTCCAATAGAAATCTCAACTATCAAGTTTATCAAATGTACTTTTCTAACGCCTCCAACCAAAGGGATGGTGCGTAAGAGGTAATTTAGCCATTGGGTGATAATCACCAACAAATCCGACAGGAGTCTCATTACGCAGCCTATGTACCAAGTCAATAGATGGATAGGCTTCGTTGATACGAAATCCATTCCCAGCAAAGATAGCCTGATAGCTCTCTGTATGCAGATCAGTAAAGCCTTTACTAAACTCCACTTCTTTGCCATCAATCACTAGAGTACGAAGTGTAGTAGCACCCTCCGCCCTCACTTTTTCAGGCAATGTATTGGCATCAATAGAAAGGAAATAGCGCACATCCGCATTCTTAAGCTGTAAAAATCCAGCATAGCGATCATGGGTAGCTATATGCAGTGTCTCCTTCTCAAGAGGACCAAAGAGCCAGAGTAGCATATCAAAGAAATGAACCCCTATATTGGTAGCTACTCCCCCACTCTTATGTTCGTCTCCTTTCCATGAGGCATAGTACCAATTACCTCGAGAAGTAATATAGGTAAGATCTATTTGGTAGCGATGATCTTTAGGGGCTTTGTCTATTTCCTGCTTAAGAGCTACTATAGAGGGATGGAGACGAAGTTGGAGGATATTGTATATGCAGTGCCCGGTTTGCTGTTCAATGGCTTGTAACGCATCAATATTCCACGGATTAAGACAAATGGGTTTCTCACAAATGACATCTGCTCCCAAACGTAATCCATAACGACAATGGGCATCATGTAGGTAATTAGGTGTACAAATAGTAACCCACCCAATTTTATTGTCCGTCTCCATGAGCTTACTATTATGTCTATCAAACAGCTCCTGAATAGTAAAGAATGCAGCGTTCGGAAAGTAACTATCAATTACGCCAACCGAATCACTCGGATCATAAGCGGAAACCAGCTGTTTGCCACACGCCTTGATGGCACGAAGATGCCTTGGTGCCACAAAACCGGCTAACCCCATAAGGGCGAAATTACGAGAACTATTCATCATGAAGTGGTATTATTTTTCCTTCTACTAATTGATATAACGCTCCTGACTCCGGACAAATTGCCTTTCCATTCTGATTGAAGCACAACACGCAACCTCGCTTACTTACATATCCTACGACACGTGCAGGCACACCCGCAACTAATTCATAGGGACCCACATCGTGCGTTACGACAGCTCCAGCAGCTACCATTGCATAACTTCCGATATGAGTGCCACATACGATAGTTGCATTGGCTCCTATAGAAGCTCCTCTACTTATAGTTGTAGATAGGAAGGAGTCTTTCCGTTCAATAAAGGCGCGAGGAGTCTTTATATTTGTAAAGACCACACTCGGCCCAATAAAAACTTCCTCATCGCACACTACTCCTGTATAAAGTGAGACATTGTTTTGTACTTTGCATCTATCACCCAGCACAACCCCGGAGGCAACAAACACATTCTGTCCCAAGATGCATTCTTTTCCTATTGCTGCACCACTCATCACATGGGTAAAATGCCATACTTTGGTACCCTCTCCTATATGTGCACCCTCGTCAATCAGGGCCGTTGGGTGTATCATAGCTTTGTTTATCATTATGAGAAGAAATCCTTTACAGCGCTAATTATATCATTTTGCTGTAGCTCTGTAAGAAAAGGGTGTATGGGTAACGAGAGCACACTTTCGGCACAAGCTTCACTATTGGGAAGAGATAACTTATTATAAGCGGGAAACGCCTTTTGTTTATGAATTGGTAGCGGATAATACACTGTTGAGCCTATCTTTTGGGTAGCAAGACTTTGCTGTAATGCATCACGCTCCGCCACTCTTACCGTAAACTGATGGTAGGTATGATCGCTATAAGCTGCTTTTAAAGGTAATATTATGGCATCTATTGATTGAAATGCTTTGTAGTATCTTTCAGCGACCAACTTACGGTACAACAAATCCTCTTTTAGGTAACGAAGTTGCACACGTAATATAGCAGCCTGTAAAGCGTCTAACCTTGAATTTATTCCTATGCGACTGTGATAGTACTTTTTCTCCTGCCCATGATGTGCAATCTGTGTTATAGCAGAGGCAAGGCTTTCGTTGTTAAGGCTAATGGCACCTCCATCGCCAAAGCATGAGAGGTTCTTTGTTGGAAAAAAACTTTGGCATCCGATATCTCCGATCGTACCGGTATAAGCTGTGTGTCCATCAGAAAACTGATACAAGGTTCCCAAAGCTTGTGCATTATCTTCAATCAGCTTCAAATCATAACGCTTGGCTATATGTAGAAGAGGCTCCATTGGTGCTGCTTGACCGAAAAGATGTACCACAATAAGAGCACGAGTATGCGGTGTGATAGCTTCCTCTACTTTCTCTGGAAGCATCGTGTACAACTCCGGTGAAATATCTACAAAAACAGGCGTTAGACCTAATAAAGCAACTACTTCCGCAGTAGCAAAATAGGTAAAGGAAGGTACTATTACCTCATCCCCGGGTTTTAAATCTAAAGCCATCAAGGCTATTTGTAGTGCATCCGTACCATTTGCACAAGGCACTATATAACGACACTTTAAGAAATCGGAAAGTTCCGAAGCAAATGCACTTAACTCTTCTCCTTCTATATAGCGTCCGGAAGAGGCAACTCGCTGCATAGCTGCATCAAACTCCTCCTTTCTATATGAATAGACAGCCTTTAAATCAACCATACCAATAGGTTGTCTATCCACATTTTCACAATGTGATATCATAGCCACGAACTACTAACTTATAGCTTTTCCTACCTATTTGTAGCAAATACATACCCGGCATCAAAAGGTAGCTTCCACTCTGCCTATAATGGGCAACTAAGTGACCATCCTTATCAAATAGCATGGCCTCCTCATTCGTATCATTAAGGTGAAGAGTCAGCTCTCTATCTACTAAGGTGAAGATCTCATTACCTTTCTCTTCGGAGATTTCAAGCAGCGACTTGTATTCGCTCTCCGTAATGATTTCTCGAGCCATCAAAGAAAGTTGTCGATCTTCTCCATAAATAGAACGGGCTCCATCCGGTACCACTATCATAGCAATCGGACTTCCCTTAGGAAGCAAATCTCCACTCTTGTATTTGGGAGGGAAAGCTCCGGCAAAACTTATAGTATCTAAGCCACTAAAGAGCCAAGTGCGAGCTCCTACAGATTGCAGTGTAGAGGGTAACTTCAAGTGGGTAAGCTCATTAGCCGCATAAAAAGCCTCTTCTTCTATATCCGTAACTCCTTCTGGGACTGAAATAGTACGGATATAGGGATGAAAGGCAAAGGCTGAAGCTCCTATTAATACTATCTTCTGAGGAAGAATCGGCTCCAACGTTAATAATCCTCCGGGATACAGCAAGAGTTTACTATCCCTTTCGGAGATCAAACAGTGCTCTCGCACACTAAATGTACGAGACCCCTCTGCAACTTTTATTTCGCTCAATTGGTTAGCTTTATAAAAGCTCTGATCATACTCCCTTAACGAAGCCGGCAAATAAAGTTCTTGCAGTGCCGGCTCTATAAAGCTCCGATATCCTAAGGTTTGTAGGCCCTCAGTGAAGTGGACCTCTTTAAGATTAACGCTCCAGAAAGCTTGACGTCCAATCTCCTTTATTTTAGGTGAGAAATAGAACTTACGAATCTGATAATCAGGTATAGCCTGCCCCAAACTATCCAGTTTGATGAAAGCGAATGGGGCGATATACTCCACCCGCCTCAAGAAAGGATCCGCTGCCATATTCACCACAGCCGTATCGCCTTTCCAAAGCTCTAAGGTAAGTCCATCGGGTGATAAGCGATACCACTCACGAGGTAGCTCTTGAGCTATTCCCCGTTGGCCTGTAAGCATCACACCACAGAGGAGGAAGGAAAATACAACAAAAAATAAAGATTTTGATCTTCTCACTATACTTTTACATTATGCTTTCTGCTTTACTCCATATTTATCAATTAGCTTATAGGCCCTCTTAGCTGCCTCTTCAATTACTCTATCTGCACCCTCTGCTTTACCTTGTCGCACCAAAACCTTACCATTCACGATAGTTGTATCTACTACAGATCCATCTGCCGAATAGACAAGGTTAGAAACAAGGTTATGACAAGGCACCATGGTAGGTTTATTTGCTTTCAACAAGACTATATCTGCCAAAGATCCCTCCTCTAAGCGACCTCCGTCAATACCCAATATGCGGTAACCATCCACCGTAGCTGCATTATAGATATCCTCTGCTTTTGTGACGGTTGGATTTCCTTGCCAAGCTTTACCTAAAAGAGCAGCTAAACGCATTGCAATAAACATATCCAAGTTATTGCTTGAAGAGCAGCCATCAGTACCTATCCCTACCAGAATACCCATTGAACGCATTTTGTCGAAAAGGAAGTGCGTACCGGAGGCTAATTTCATATTCGAAGCAGGATTGTGTACTGTTGCAGCTCCGGAAGTAGCTATTATTTCCAATTCACTCTCATCCAGGTGTAGGCTATGCGCCAAAATGAAGTGATTACTTATAGCTCCCAATTTTTTCAGGTAATGAACCGGCCTCAGACCGTATTGCTCAATAGAATCCTTGATTTCTTTCTCAGTTTCAGAAAGATGTAGATGTACGAGCACTCCTGTTTCGTCAGCAAACTCTTTACAGAAGCGAAGCTGCTCACCACTTACGGTATAAATAGCATGAGGACCTATGGAATAAACCACTCTGTCGGAGAATCGCTCAAAATCTTTTAGGTACCGATAGCTATTCTCTCTATCCAAATAGGCACGCTCCTCATTTCCTTGATCAAAGAGTGTATAGCTAACCACTGCACGCATGCCGCTATCCTCTACTGCTTGGGCTGTTGCTAATGGAAATGAGTACATATCAAGGAAGCAAGTAGTCCCGGTCATTGCCATTTCCAAACATGCCAATCGTACTCCCCAATAGACGTCTTCCTCCGTTAAATGCGCCTCAACCGGCCAAATATAATTATTCAGCCAATCAAAGAGCGGTAGATCATCGCCATACCCTCGGAATAGGGTCATTGCTGCATGCGTATGTAGATTCGCCATACCGGGGACAGCTATTAAACCTCTGCCATCAATTATTTCTGCATTTGGAGCTTCGATAGAAGGCCCCATACAAGAAATACGATTCCCTTCTATCAGTATATCGGTTTTCTTGCCCGCAGCAAGGACCTGCCTAATTAGTATTGGTCGCATGTTATTCATTTGTAACAATTATAAAACTCTGCTACCGTCTCTATACCCTTCCAAAATATATCCAAAGGAAAGTTCTCGTTTGGAGAATGAATAGCATTAGTAGGGAGTCCAAAACCCATCAAAACGCTCTTGAGCCCTAACACACGCTCAAAGGTGGGAATGATAGGAATGCTACCGCCACTCCGCACTGCCAATGGTCTTTTACCAAAAGCCTTCTCGTAAGCAGCTTCTGCAGCTCTATATGCATCAAGATCAAGCGGACATAGATAGGCCTGGCCGCCATGTAACGGAGTAACTTTTATTTTTATATAGGGAGGAGCTATACGTGTAAGATGCTCAGCGACTAATTTACTAATCTTTTCATGATCCTGATTAGCAACCAATCGTGATGAAAGCTTTGCATACGCTTTAGAGGGCAAGATCGTTTTGGATCCTTCTCCCATATAACCACCCCATATACCACACACATCAAAGCTGGGACGGCAACTATTGCGTTCAAGGGTATGATATCCTTCTTCACCATGTACCGCATGGATATCCAATTGCTTTTTGTACTCTTCTTCATCAAAAGGAAGCTGAGCTATCATATTCCTTTCTTCTTTTGTCAAAGGAACAACATCGTCGTAAAAACCGGGGACAGTGATACGTCCCTTGTCATCCACTATGGAAGCAATTAACTTGCAAAGTTCATTGATTGGATTGGCCACTGCACCGCCATAATGCCCTGAGTGTAGATCATGATTGGGACCGGTTACTTCAACCTCCCAATACGCAAGTCCTCTTAACCCGGCTGTAATAGTGGGAGTATCATGCCCTACCATACCGGTATCGGATACAATAATCACATCTGCCTGAAGCATTTCTTTGTGTTCCTTGCAGAATTGCTCCAGATGAGTAGAGCCTATTTCTTCCTCACCCTCAAATATGATTTTTACATTGCATTTCACCCATCCCAGAGCGAGGGCTGTCTTAAAGCCAAGTACCTGGATCATCGTTTGTCCCTTATCATCGTCAGCACCCCGAGCCCAGATATGTTCCTCTCTTACCTCAGGTTCAAATGGAGCACTTTTCCATAGCTCTAAAGGCTCCACAGGCATCACATCGTAATGACCATAAATCAGTATTGTTTTCGCTTTCGGATCAATTATTCGCTCCGCATAGACTATCGGATTGCCCGCCGTGGGGAAAACCTCTGCTTTCTGCATACCGCTCTGTAAGAGGTAATCACGCCAATGGAGTGCCATTCGCTCCATATCGGGCTTATGCTCACTTTGGGAGCTTATGCTCGGTATGCGCAGTTTGTCAAAAAGATCATTTAGAAAGATGTCTTTATTTGCAGCAATATATGCCTTGGGAGTCTTTTCCATATCTATGTCGTACTAATTTTATTCTTGTGGGTAAAGATAACCCAATTTGTACAAAAGGCTATCTATTTCCATTTTTATTTGATTACTTCCAGTAGTGCATTTGTCAGCCTGCTTAGCTCATCGGGTTTAATGATATAGGGAGGCATGATATAACACAGATGTCCAAAAGGACGTATCCACACTCCTCTACGAACAAATTCTTGCTGTAGACAAGCCATATTGACTGCCTCCTTCATTTCGACTACCCCAATAGCACCTAACACACGTACTTCCTTTACGGAGTCATATTCAGCAGCCGGTGCCAGCTCACGCCTTAACTGCACCTCAATGGCACTGATTCTATCCTGCCATGGGCTCTCTAAGAGCATTCTACAGCTTTCTAAAGCGACGGCACAAGCAAGCGGATTGCCCATAAAAGTAGGACCATGCATAAAGCATCCCGCTTCACCTCTGCAAATAGTGGTAGCTATTCTTTCTTGAGTTACTGTGGCAGCTAAGGTCATGTAACCACCGGTAAGTGCTTTACCAATACACATTATGTCGGGAGAAACACCAACCCGTTCTGTAGCAAAGAGAGTGCCCTGGCGCCCAAATCCGGTTGCTATCTCATCAAATATAACTAATGCACCGGCTTCATGTGCCATACGAATAGCTCTTCGCAACCACTCGGGGTTATAGAAATACATTCCCCCGGCCCCCTGCACTACCGGCTCAAGTATAAGTGCTGCAATGCTCTCTCCATGAGTAGCCAATAATTGGCGTAAAGGCTCCATATCCTCCTCAACAAACGTCTCTCCAAAGCGACTCCGGGGACGAGGGAGGAAGTATTGTATGGGCAGCGTACCACTAAAGATACTATGCATACCGGTCACCGGATCACAAACGCTCATCGCATGCCATGTATCCCCATGGTAACCTCCGTTGATAGTAGCAAAATGTCTTCTCTTATGTTGTCCCAATGACTCTTGGTACTGGAGTGCCATTTTAAGTGCCACTTCTACCGATACCGACCCACTATCAGCATAAAACAACTTATCCATACCAGCGGGAAGTATGCTCAGTAGGAGCTCCGCCAGCTCAACTGCAGGGCGATGTGTGAAGCCACCAAACATCACATGGCTCATCGCATCTAACTGTTTTTGCGCAGCTGCATTGAGCCGTGGGTGATTGTAACCGTGAATAGCTGCCCACCAAGAACTCATACCATCAATGAGAGCTGTTCCATCTTCCAAATAAATGTAAACTCCCTCGGCACGAGCGACCGGGAAAGTGGGAAGAGGATCTATCGTTGAGGTATAGGGATGCCACAGATGCGCTCTGTCAAAGTCTAGTAGGTCTTTTATCCTATTCATCTTTTATTATCTCCCAATCAGTGTTTTTCTTTGTTGTGTAACCCATCTCTTTGATTAGTGCCATATCTTCTTCGCATCGTGCTCCCACAGTGGTAAGCATATCACCAGTAATGGCCGAATTAATTGCTATATACATAGCCTTGCGAACCGTAGAAATAGGTAAAAGATCCCGTCCTCCACTAAAACGCAAATAAGCTGTCGGGTTGATAAAACGGAAAAGAGCAACCGTTGTCAAATACTCCTCCTCACTAAGGCGCGAAGTCTTTTCCAATGGGGTGCCCGGTATAGGATGTAATACATTGATAGGTATTGATTGCACACCTAAAGAATGCAAAAAGAAAGCGAACTCAATTCTTTGCTCTTGAGTTTCGCCCATTCCTATAATTCCCCCCGAACAAATACGCATTCCTTGTCGTCGCGCTGCTTCTATGGTAGCTACTTTCTCCTCCTGCTTATGGGTGCTACACATCTTTAGAAAGTAGGATGGAGCCGTTTCCATATTACAGTGATACGTAGTTACTCCCGCTTCATGCAGTTGGCGTAGATTTTCCTCAGTAAGCAAACCTAAAGATGCACAACAGTGTACATCACAGGCCTCTCTGATAGCTTTGAAAGTAGCTACTATCTTTTCCATCTCTTTCCTAGATTGAGAGCGTCCACTCGCCACCAACGAAAAGCGATTCACACCCTGCTTACGATTATAAATGGCTTGGGCTACAGATTCCTCTACCGGCAGCACAGGATATATTCCGGCTCTGGTCGTATAATGTCTGCTTTGAGCACACCAACGGCAATCCTCGGGACAATTGCCACTCTTCACATTGATGATAGAGCATGTATCAAACCCATTACCCATCAGGGTATGTGTAAGGCGATGCGCACCCTCGTATAAGGGCTCTTTATTATCTAATTGAGAGAGACTTAAAGCCTCTGCTTCAGTGATAACATGCTCTCCACTAATAATACCATCGACTAATGCGCTTATGGCTGCTTCTGTCGGGACTTTTTCATTTGTTAGATTTTGTCCGTTCATAGCACAAAGTTACGCTTTCGCATGGGAAAATACACTTTGCTATTGAACTATTTGTGGGGACCTATTTACCTCAGAAAAAAAGATACAGATCTCTCCATGAAAAGATCTGTACCTATCATTTAATTCATCCTAATCTTTTGGCAAATAGGTTCTGTTCTATTTACCTTTCTGTCTGTACGCCTAAAAGCATGTCGTTAACAGAAACTTCCGAAGTTCCTCTAAAAAGAGAACGACACTTGAAAAAAGACTGATGATTGCTTGTATAGTAATTAAGGAAGGGAGACAAAACGCCTCAAATTTTCTGTAGCAGTAGCCTCTATGTCACTAAAACTACCTTCCCAGTCTTTTTTTCCTTTATTCAGAAATATGATATGCTCTCCAATATTCTGCAGCGAGTTCATATCATGCGTATTGATCACCGTAGTAATACCGAACTCATGAGTTAATTCATGAATCAGATGATCTATCTTTTCTCCGGTTTTAGGATCTAGTCCGCTATTAGGCTCATCGCAAAACAGATACTTTGGATTATTTACCAAGGCACGTGCCAAGGCTGCACGTTTCATCATACCCCCACTAATTTCAGAAGGATATTTATCTGCTGCATCCCGAAGCCCCACACGCTCCAATAGAGTCAATGCCCGCTTACGACGCACATTGCGCTTGTCACGAGAAAACATGTCTAAAGGAAACATGGTATTTCCCAATACAGTAAAATTATCAAATAAGGCAGAGCCTTGAAACATTACCCCCATCTTATAACGTAATTGTTTCATACCGTGCGAATCCATATCCGACAGTTTATGTCCATCGTATATAATCTCTCCGGATGTAGGATCCATCAGTCCAAACAAACACTTAAGGAAAACAGTCTTACCGGCTCCACTGGTACCAATGATCAAGTTCGTAGCCCCCGACAAGAACGTTGCATCTATACCCTTAAGAACCTCCTTATCCTCAAATGACTTAACTAAACCCTTGACTTCAATCATCGTCTCTCATTAAATTAGCATCAAGTTTGTAAGTAATAAATCGGCAAGAAGAATTAGCACACTACCAATGACTACGGCATTGGTACTAGCGCGCCCTACAGCAAGTGCTCCGCCCTTTACCGTATAACCAAAATAACTGGAGCCACTGGTAATAATGAAAGCATAGACAGCCGATTTGATCATTGAATAAATGACGTTGTACGGCTTAAAGAAAAGCTGCATCCCATACTCAAAGTCGTTAATAGTAATATTTGGGGTTACATAAGTGGCTAAAAAGCCCCCGGAAATAGCTGTAACCATACTAATGACACTTAACACAGGAATAAAAATAAGCAACCCCACTATTTTAGGAAGGATAAGGAAGTTTGCCGAATTAATCCCCATTACCTCCAATGCATCAATTTGCTCCGTTACTCGCATCGTTCCCAACTCACTTGCTATACTAGAGCCTATCTTTCCGGAGAGGATAAGACACATGATCGAAGAAGAAAACTCTAACAGAACAATTTCACGAGTTGCATAGCCAATCGTAAATCGAGGTATAAGAGGACTACTCATATTGATGGAGAGTTGAATCGTAATCACAGAACCAATAAAGAAAGATATGATAACGACAATCCAAATCGAATTAATGCCTATCTTTTCAATCTCTGTTACAAGATTCTTAAAAAACATGCTCCATCGTGCAGGTCGCTTGAACACGCGCCGCATTAGCAAGGTATACTCACCCATGTTTTGCAATGCTCTCGTGAGAGCAATGCTCGGATTCTTATGCTGCGACATTTTATACTTTCTATACTATAATACTTACAAAGCTTTCTGAGCCTCCCATCCGCCTGAACTAATGCTTTGTTCACTTCCATTGGGAAGAATAAGCTTCACTCCATTTTGTTTGTCTGTAATATGACCAATTATAGAGATCCCTTTTATACCCTCCACTGCACTATAATACTTAAGTGGCACTGTGAAAAGCAATTCATAATCCTCCCCGCCGTCTAAAGCCGCAGTAAAGGGATCTATTGAAAGCTCCTCAGCCATAGCAAAGGTCTCCGAATCAATAGGAATACGCTCTGCATACACCACAGCACCCACCTGGCTATTGTCACAAATATGATGTAGCTCACTGGAAAGTCCATCACTAATATCCATCATAGAGGTTGGGTGTATTCCTGTATTGCGCATTATTTCAATGATATCTCCTCGAGCCTCCGGACGTAATTGTCGCTCAATGATATACTCACGCTCCTCAAACTTTGGAGAAAAGTATGGAGTGGGATCTGCAAGAAAAATTCGCTTTTCACGCTCCAATAGCATAAGCCCCATATAGGCTGCACCGAGGTTGCCACTACAACAAATCAAATCATTCTCTTGTGCCCCATGACGATATACCACCTCATCCTTTGCAGCCGAGCCAAGGCAAGTCACACTGATAACCAAGCCGTTTTGCGAGGCACAGGTATCGCCCCCTATAAGATCGACCCCATAGTGCTCCAATGCTGCATATATACCACTATAAAGCTCCTCCATTTGCTCAACTGAAAACTTTGAGGATATGCCCAGCGATACAGTTACAGCTTCAGGACGTCCGTTCATGGCAAATATATCGGACAAGTTGACTACGATAGCTTTATACCCTAAGTGCTTAAGAGGCGTATATACAAGATCAAAATGCACCCCTTCCAAAAGCATATCCGTAGTGACCAGTCGTACCTGATCGGCGTTGTTTTTAAGAACGGCAGCATCATCGCCAATTCCCTTTATAGTAGACTCATTCTGAGCCTTATACTCGCTTGTAAGACGATTGATAAGACTAAATTCTCCCAATTCAGAAAGAGGTGTAGGCATATATGGCTATCTAATGTAAATGTAGGTGTTTATTTATGAGTTGCTTAAAAAGCTGCTCTTCGTTAAAAAGAAAGTGTATCTCTATGGGTAACACAAAGAAAGAGGCAATGAGCCGATCACTCATCAAATTGCGCAGTCCATGCAGTCGGGCAGCATCCTTTTCGGTAGTTACAAAGGCCCTATCCCCATCTTCTGCAAGCTTGTTCCATACTGCTATATCACACTTTGTAAAGGCATGATGATCAGGGAATTGATTAGTCTCTACAACTCCTCCATGGGTTTCCTTAAGATAACGGAAAAATGGGTCAGGATGTGCTATTCCGGCAATGGCATACAGCTGTTGAGCTGCACGAAAATCCACTCCATTTTCAGGGACAACATAATCACTAAAAAGAGGAACAACCTCTCGATAATGAACAGAGGTAAAGAATACCGACTGGTGAGGAAATAGTGACATATTGCGTTTAATGAGGCTTTTGCGGATCGGCGTAATAGAGGGAGGGCATTTAGTTACAATAATACAATCTGCTCTCAATCTTCCTTTGGCATTCTCCCGCAAACGTCCTTGCGGCAAAAGCTTATCCTCCATAAAAGGACGATCATAGGAGGTAAGCATGAGAGTAAAAGAAGGTTTCACTCTTCTATGCTGCATACCATCGTCCATAATAATTACATCGGGTCGCCCTGCACGCTGAGGCGATAGAAGGTACTCTATTGCACGTTGACGATTGGCATCAGCAACAACATCAATATCGGGATGTCGGAGTAAAAGCTGCCGTAACTCATCCCCGACCTCAACGGCAGAAGCTTCTTTTCCATTCCCTGCGGCGACCATGCCTCGGCTCTTCCTTTTATAACCTCTGCTTATTACTGCAACCCGGTGATTCTCCTTCAAATAGCGCACTAAGTACTCTACCATGGGACTCTTACCGGTTCCTCCAACAGCAATATTACCTACACAGAGAATAGGTATATCATACTCCTTTGCTTTTCGCAAATTACTATTGTACAACCAATGGAACACACCTGTGCCCACTCCATACAAAGTGGACAAGGGTGCTAAATATCGATGACGCTTGGTTGTCATAAGGAGCCGTAAAGTAATTAGTAGCTCACATCATAAGGCATAATAGCCTGCACTCCTGTCATAGAGCGTAATATACGAGCTTCCTTAATAGCATCTAATTCTTCTTTAGTAAAGAATTCTTCAAGCGCTGACTTAGTGGCACTAAGACCAAACTGTCTCTTAATAGATTTCCATGAGCGAATATTCCTCTCCGAATATATGACACGATACGAATTGATCTTTGCCAACGAAGCGGCTTTAACTATAGCGTCATCCAAGCCACCCAAACCATCCACAAGTTTGCGTTCAAGTGCCTGCTCTCCGGTCCATACTCTACCCTGCCCTACGCTATCTACCATAACCTTACTGAGATTACGGCCATCAGCAACACGAGTAGTAAAAGTATCATAGCCTGACTCAACCATTTTCTGGAATAGAGCCTTCTCGTCTTCCGTAAGAGGACGCAACACATTACCGAAGTTTGCATACTTGTTTGTCTTTACTTCATCGTATGTCAGAGCTACCTTATTAGCCGCCCCGGCAAAAGTGGGAAACATACCGAAGATACCTATTGATCCGGTAATAGTTGTAGGCTCGGCGAAGATGTAGTTTGCTGCACAAGAGATATAATAACCACCACTTGCAGCATAGTCACCCATGGATACAACTATTGGCTTTTTGCTCTTTACATATTCTACCGCATCCCAAATAACATCGCTCACGAAAGCACTTCCTCCGGGTGAATTAACACGCATTACGATAGCATCTACATCCTCATCGTCCGCCGCTTTGATCAGCTTATCAGATAAAGACTGTGTAATAACCCCATTTGAGAAGCCTGATTGAATGTCCTCGACAATGTTTCCTTCAGCATAAATAACTCTTATAAGACCTCTGTCGCCAACACCTTTGGGACGGATACGCTTAGTCCTGTTCATCTGATTAACAGCGACAAACGAGATATCACTTCCACTTTCTCTTCCCATACGCTCGTTCAGTATATCTTGCATTTCCCGAGCATAAACGGTACGATCAATCATGTGACGTGCTATATATTCTTCAGTGGTAAAGAACATAGGACCCTCATCCACTATTGCATTAAGCGTTGCAGGGTCAATATTACGTGACGAAGAAATATTCTTTATCATTACCCCCCATAGAGCCTGCATAAAGGAATTCATCTGCTCTCTATTAGCATCCGAAAGAGATGTATTGGTATAGGGTTCTACCGCTCCTTTGTAAGTCCCCACCTTGAAAACATTCATCTCAACCCCAAACTTCTCCAGTGTTTGCTTATAGAAAAGTGTGGTAGAGCCCATTCCGTGCAGGTCAATAGATCCTTGAGGGTGTAGATACAACTCATCGGCAACAGAGGCAAGATAATAGCCACTCTGAGCGAAACGATCGGCATAGGCTACAATGAACTTACCGCTTTTCTTGAAGTCTAGTAACTTTTCCCTTACTTCTGAAAGCGAGGCCATACCGGCCAATGGCATAGGAGTAGTCAGATAAATTCCCTCTATGTTGGGGTTATCCTTCGCTTTACCAATAGCATTGAGCATTTGCGTAAGGGTTACTACCTGATTGTTATCACTTTCGGGAAAATATGTATCCCACGGATTCTGATAAGCAACCTCTCTCAAAGTAGTAAAATCTAGCTTAAGCACACTATGCTTAGGAACTGTAAACTCAGTAACACCTTTGGGGAATACTGCTGTCGCAATTTGTACAACCGATAGCATAACGAAAAACAAACTCAGTATCATACTGACTATGCTACCTACTACTATGGCAAGCAACGCTGCCCAAAACATTTTCCAGAAGTCTTTCATTAGGATATTTATCTCATTTATCGTTTTTTGTCACGTCTACTTAAAATGGTAGATACACTCTATTCAAAGCCCTGCTTTGCCAAGTTGCCTAACCATCATGAGACACCTCACTTTCTTTCGCAAAGATAAGCAATTGATTTTTTTCATACACCCCTATATGGATAGCTTCATAGGTCATTGTTGAAACCTCGAGATAGATCATAACCATCAAGCAGAATTTTTTCATGTTGCTAGGAGAGATCAAACACACTTCAAGTCCCTTGTGATTGCGTCAATTGTTGTTTTCTACTGAAAAGTAGAGAACTCGCCACACAACTTTATGCAGAATAAAAGTTTTTTCAATATCTCGTAAAAAGTATGGGGAAAATGCTCCTTTCCCTTATTATGAGTAAATTTGCTGCGGACAAGAAAGACAATGAAACGATCTACTCTATCAATCCGCCTTTGGGGTGTGCTACTTGCTGGTGTGACAGCAGTCCTGTACATTACGTTATGTACGTCTTGCAAAAGCAACCATGCCACCGAGCATTCTCCCATTATTTGGGATACGGTCAACATTCACACCTCAAACACTAATGCGCAGGAGGTCAGTAATGGAACGGAAAAGCCTCTTTTTGTAGGTGACTTCTCGCTACTTTTTCCTCGCGAGAACGAGGCTCTTGCTCACGAGATATGTCGCGTAGTATTAGGGAAAGAGGATACCGCACTTCCTCCGGAAAATGCTCTGAATAGCTATGTAGCCCGTATTGAACAGGCATTTCTTGCCGATAGCACCAATATAGAAAAGTCTGCTAGGCAAACAGTTACGATGACTTCTTCTATTCTTTATGAAGATACTTCTGTCACTACCCTTCGCGTAGACATCACTTCGCGACTCAATGATGAAGAGGCTTTTCACTCTCTCCGATACTATTGCTTTTCTTTACCCGGTGGCGAAGCATTAGGAGAGCGGAACCTTTTCTTTGACGGATATGAAGAGACTTTGCATAGCCTGCTTGTAGAAATAGCAAAAAACAGCTATCCTGACATCTATTTTATCACAGAGGAACTCGCACCTAATGGGAACTTTGCAATTATGCGCGAGGGACTCCTTTACAGCTTCCCTACTAACGAGGTAGCACCGCAGTTAAATGCCCAAACAGATACATTCGAGCTTCTGATTCCTTGGGAAATGTTGGAAAGCTCGCTCTTAGCAAACTCTCCTGTAAATCACCTAATTTGAATTAAGTAGAGCCATGGAAGAAGTACTCTCTACAACAGCACAACTAACTCTACTCTACGAACTGTTTCCACAGTTGACCTCTACACAAAAAGAAAAGTTTGCGCAACTCAATTCTCTTTACACGGAGTGGAATAGTAAAATAAACCTTATTAGTCGTAAAGATATTGACTGTCTTTATCTCCATCATATAATACACTCATTAGGCATCACCGAAATGCTTCATTTTACTCCGGGTACCATTGTATTGGATGCCGGTACTGGAGGGGGTTTGCCCGGCATTCCACTTGCCATTCTTTTTCCTGAGGTTCAATTTATTTTGGTGGATAGTACGCAAAAGAAGATTAAGGCTGCAAAAGCTATTGCAGAGGCTATTGGGTTAGAGAACGCAACCTTTATAGCGGATCGCTTGGAGAGCATTAACGTAAAATGCCACTTTGTGGTAAGTAGAGCGGCTATGCAACTCTCTTCACTTGAAGCAGTCACACGTCGGCTATTTCTAAAAGAGCAGCGCAATGCACTTCCCAATGGTATCATTGCGCTCAAGGGAGGTAACTTAACTGCAGAGTTGACACCATACCGTAAGAAAGCGATTGTAACATCTCTTTACCCGGTCTTTCGAGACGAATTCTTTATGGAGAAACAAGTAGTATATATTCCTTTTGGTTGATGTGCAACTATGAAAAAAATTACTGAACACGTTTATAGCCTTGTTTTCAATAGTGTAGAGGAAAACTGCTATATCCTTATTGATAAGGACACACAGGAAGCTGCTATTGTGGACCCGGGGTGCATGAATGAAGAAGAGAATGCCGAGTTAGTTCTCGCAATAGAACAACTAAAGGCAAAGCCAGTACTACTATTACTTACACATCTGCACTTTGATCATATATGGGGAGCAAGCTTTGTAGCTCGACAGTGGAAACTGACCCCCTACGCACATGCCGATGAAATTGCTTTTATGCCTACTTTATCAGAGCAGCTCAGAGCCTATTGCATAGGGCTTCCCAAAGACTATCAGGAAGTCTCTTTTAAGTCATTGCCTTCGGACACACCTCTTTATTACGGCAAAAGCTATTTGGAGGCTCGCTTCGTTCCGGGGCATACCATAGGCCATGTAGCCTATTACAACACCATAGAAAAATTTCTCCTTTCCGGAGATGTATTGTTCTATGAAAGCATAGGACGCACTGATCTTCAGGGGGGAAACTATAAGACACTTATTCAAAGCATACAAAACGAAATATTCTCGCTTCCCGACGATACATTGGTATTGCCCGGTCACGGCATTGCCACTTCAGTTGGGCACGAAAAGAAAAATAACCCTTTCTTATTACAATAGAATAGTATGGATACCCGTAATTTTTCACTTCGCCATGTAGGCATCTCTAAAGAGGATCTTCCCGAGATGCTGCAGACCGTAGGCGTTGATTCAGTGGATGCCCTCTTAAAAGAGGTGTATCCCAACGATATCTTCCTCCCGAAGGAGATTGAATTGCCAGAGCCTATGACTGAGCGTGAGCTATCAGAGCACATGACAGAATTAGCTTCGCGCAATACCCCTTACACGAGCTACATAGGTTTAGGATGGTATGACTGTATCACTCCTGCCGTAATACGTCGCAATGTGCTCGAAAATCCTGTTTGGTACACGTCATATACTCCGTACCAGGCAGAGATATCGCAAGGACGCTTGGAAGCCTTGTTTAACTTCCAAACAGTGATTACTGAACTAACAGGCTTACCTCTTACCAATTGTTCTCTGTTGGACGAAGCAACCGCAGGAGCTGAAGCAGCCATGCTCCTCTTTAATCGTCGCTCAAGAGAGCAAGTAAAGAGAGGGGCGAATAAGCTTTTTGTGGATAAGCGCCTTTTTGAAACGACCATTGCTGTCATCAATACTCGTATTGTCCACCAAGGTATGGAGCTAGTAGTCGGTGACTATAAGGAAACAGAGCTTACCGATGAATTTTTCGGTGTAATGCTCCAATATCCCGATTCAGTAGGTGCCATCAACGACTACCCCGATTTTGTAGCCGCTATAAAAGAGAAAGGTCTCACCTGTGCCGTAGCAGCAGACCTAATGAGCTTAGTAATGCTTACTCCTCCGGGTGAATGGGGGGCAGATGTAGTCTTCGGCTCTGCACAACGCTTCGGTATTCCTATGTATTACGGTGGACCTTCTGCAGGATATTTGGCTTGTCGTATGGAGTACAAACGCGAAATACCCGGACGTATCATCGGACTATCTAAGGACGCTTATGGGCATCCTGCTTATCGCTTGGCACTTCAAACACGTGAACAGCATATCAAGCGCGAGCGTGCTACATCAAATATTTGTACCGCACAAGCACTTCTGGCCTCTATGAGCGGCTTTTATGCTGTCTATCACGGTGCTGATGGACTTATTGAAATAGCTCGACGCATTCACTCTTATGCCGGACATCTGGCAAAGGCTGCTGAAAAGCTAGGCTATAAGCAGTACAATGCTAATTTCTTCGATACGCTGCTCTTCCAACTACCTGAAGGGAAAACTACTGAAGAGCTGCGCCGTATTGCGCTTGAATATCGTGTCAATCTACGCTATTTCGAATGCCAAAACTGCTTTGGAGTCAGCATAGATGAGACTACGCTTCCGGAAGATCTTAACATACTGCTTCAGATCTTTGCAGAAACAGTGGGAAAAGAGGCTCCCACACTCAGCGATGTGCCCACTGATACCCTCTTTGTAGATAAAAAGTGGCAGCGCAAGAGTACTTTCCTGCAGTATGATACATTCAATAAGTATCGAACCGAAACAGAGTTGATGCGCTATATCAAACGCCTTGACCGGAAAGATATTTCTCTTGCTCACTCGATGATATCCTTAGGAAGCTGCACCATGAAGCTTAACGCAGCTGCAGAACTGGATGTACTCTCTAATCCTTATTTTGCCAACATTCACCCCTATGCTCCGGACGATCAAGCAGAAGGATTCTTGGAAATGCTGCACAACCTTGAGGGTTATCTTGCCGCTATCACCGGATTTGATGCAACCTCATTGCAGCCTAACTCAGGAGCCGCAGGGGAATATACAGGGTTGAGCACCATACGTGCCTATCTGATTGACAAGGGCGAGACTCAGCGAGATGTAGTTATCTTACCGGCATCGGCGCACGGGACTAACCCTGCAAGTGCTTCACAAGCCGGGTTTAAGACTATCATTGTGGACACCGATGATAAGGGTGATGTGGACATGGAGGACTTCATGAAGAAGACTGAGCAGTATAAGGATCGTATCGCTGCCATCATGATCACCTACCCCAGTACACACGGTATCTTTGAAAGCAACATTGTAGCGATCTGTCGCCGAATTCACGATTGTGGAGGGCAGGTGTACATGGATGGAGCTAACATGAATGCTCAGGTTGGGTACACTAATCCGGGCTTCATCGGAGCTGATGTATGCCATTTGAACCTACACAAAACATTTGCTATTCCTCACGGAGGAGGTGGTCCTGGGATGGGTCCGATTTGTGTTAAGTCTCACCTTAAGCCATTCCTTCCCAAACATATTGTTCGCTATGGGAATGGAGCTAATCAAGTTTCCGCAGCACCTTTTGGAAGTGCGGTGATTGCAGGTATCACATACAGCTATATTCGTCTTTTGGGTATCGAAGGACTTAAGAGAGCTACGGCAACGGCTATTCTTAATGCTAACTATATGGCACAGCGTCTGAAAGACACTTATGGGATCGTCTACTCCGGAGAAAAAGGTCGTGTAGGACATGAATTGATCCTTGAGTGTCGCAAACTGAAAGAAGCAACAGGATGTGATGAAAACGATGTATCCAAGCGACTTATGGACTTCGGGTACCATGCACCCACGCTTTCTTTCCCTGTACATGGTACGCTCATGATTGAGCCGACAGAGAGTGAAAGTAAAGCAGAGCTGGATCGCTTCATCGAGGTAATGGAATGCATCTTCCAAGAAGCGCAGGAGGTTGCTCAAGGAAAGGCTGATAAAGAAGACAACGTGCTGAAGAACGCTCCACACCCTCAATACGAAGTGTGTGCAGACGAATGGAAGCACAGCTACCCACGTAGTAAAGCAGCCTTCCCACTACCCTACTTGAATGACAATAAGTTCTGGATCAATGTAGCACGCATTGACAATGGATTTGGAGATCGTAATCTACTTCCGGCTATGTGTGACTGCGATGCTTTCTTTGCTGAACTGAAAGAACAACAACAGCAATAACAAACTAATCACGAAAGGCAGAGTGTAGCTTATTTCTATACTCTGCCTTTTTTATTTATATCTTGTGTAATATGCGAAAGCTTAGTATAGAGGAGATGCATCGTCTCTCTCTCAAAGAGTATCAAGAGAGTAGCACTCTTCCGCTTACGCTACTCTTAGATGATGTACGGAGTATGCACAATGTAGGAGCTATCTTTCGTACGGCAGATGCTTTTCGCATTGAGCGAATAATACTCTGTGGAATTACAGCTACACCTCCTGCCACGCTCATTCATAAAACCGCTTTAGGAGCCGAAGATTCCGTTCCATGGACCTATGAAAAGGATAGCCTATCTGCCGTAGAAGCCTTAAAAGAGAGCGGACATCAAATATGGGTACTTGAGCAAACAACCGGCAGCACACCTCCTGAGCATAGCCCTCTTATGATCAACGAAAGCGTAGTGCTTATAGTAGGCAATGAAGTGTTCGGAGTACGCAATGAAATCGTTGATATAGCCGATCGCTGCATAGAAATACCTCAATATGGCACGAAGCACTCACTCAATGTAAGTGTCTCTTGCGGCATTGTACTCTACAGCATCCTACAACCCTTGTTGCACCAGCTTGCTCGCTAATAAGCATTACCCGCGTCCTTATTTCTCTCTACCCTGAAGTAAGTTATTGCCCCTTTGACTTTCTAACCGATCTTTTCTTTGAAGATATTGGGAAAAAGATCACTAACTTTCAACCGAAACGTTCTGATATTTTGAATGAAACATCAGAACCTTTTCTTAAATATATTCTGATAAAATAATAGCTTAGCGGAATAAAAAACATTCTGTTCTTAATAGAAATGAGATCAAGTAATGCTTGTCTGTCAAAAAATTCCTCTATCTTTGCGATAAAGATACCGAGCGGTTTGTTTTATGAAGACTAAGGACACCCCCAAAAAGGAAGCTATACTCACTGAGAGTTTCAGCCTTTTTCTCGCAAGAGGATACGATGCTGTGAGTATCAGTGACATTGAGCAGGCAGCCGGAGTTACTCGTGGGGCAATTTTTCATCATTTTAGTAGTAAGAAGGAACTCTTCAAAGAGGTCGCTAATAAATTCACATTTACTTTTTTACTGGGTAACAACGATGAAGACGAGTGTCAAACAAGTAATAAACCTCTCAAAGAGTACATTGATAAGAGTCTTGTGAAAATGGAAGAGCGCATGAACCTCCTTTTTGAAAAGACAAAAGGCACTGTCACCGCAGCAGCTTATTTGCGCTTTATTCTATACATCACAAGCAACTACCAAGAGGGTAAAGAGAGTGCGCTGCTCTATTACGAGCAAAAAAAGTCATCTTGGCTTCGGGTCATAGAGCAATCAAAAGCGTGCAAAGAGATACGACCGGACACAGATAGCAATCAGTTAGCAGAGACCATGCATGCTATTTATATGGGCATGGCATACAAAGGAGCTACAAAAGAGGGAATGGATATTTCAGAGCTAAGAAGCCTTTGGGAAAACATGTATTTACTATTATCGTGTAAATAGAATTATAAACTGACATTTTGCCAGAAAAAAAAAGAAATTACATTTGTTTCCCGAAGTAAGGAATAAAGCATCATGCAGAATAATGAAACGACATCTAATGAGCCTTTGAAAAGCACATCCTCAAAGAAGGTAATTGAAATCAAAGACTTACACAAAACTTACCCCGGTGCACAACCGCTACACGTATTGAAGGGCATCTGTTTGGATGTATATGAAGGCGAAATGGTTGCCATCATGGGTGCTTCCGGTTCGGGGAAGAGCACACTGCTCAACGTACTCGGATTACTGGATACCTATGACGAAGGCACCTATCTTTTGGACGGATGCGACATGAAAGGAATCAGTGAAAATCAAGCTGCCGACCTCCGCAGCCGAAAGATCGGCTTCGTTTTCCAGAGCTTCAACCTTATTACCTACAAGAATGCCGTTGAGAATGTGGCACTACCCCTATTCTATCAGGGTGTAAACCGTACGAAGCGCAATGAGCGCGCCCAAGCGATGCTCCGCACGATGGAGCTGGAGGATTGGGGGCATCACCTACCCTCAGAGCTCTCCGGTGGACAGAAACAACGCGTTGCCATAGCGCGCGCTCTGGTTACCAACCCGCGTTTGCTCCTTGCGGACGAACCTACCGGTGCATTGGACAGTAAAACTACCGATGAAGTGATGGATCTGCTTCGCGACGTGAATGCACGTGGCATCACGGTAGTAGTAATTACACACGAACAACGCGTGGCGGATGCGTGCCACCGCACGGTACATATCAAGGACGGCATTATTAATTACAACGCATAAATGTGGGATTCGCTGAATGAAATAGGCGCACAGCTCAAGCGCAACAAGCTCCGCACCGCGCTCACCGGCTTTGCCGTCGGCTGGGGTGTACTGATGCTGATTTTCCTTTTAGGCATAGGAACCGGTCTTCGCAACGGTATTGTATCCAATGCCGAAAAGGGAAGGCTAAGCGATGCCGCCTGTAATTTGCGTGCGTGGCGCACCGAAAAGCCGTACGATGGATATGAAGAGGGCCGCTCCATTTACTTCTCTCGTGACGATGCACCCGCACTGGAGAAACATTTTAGAGAAATTGAGCACGCATTCCCGGTATGCTCATTCTATGTCGATCAGGTAAGTTGCGAGAGAAAAGTATTCAATTCCGCCGGACAGTGGAAAAAAGTTATCGGCGCAGATCCGGACTATTCAATCTATGTGAAGCCTTTAAGGATGCGCGAAGGGCGTACGCTCCGGAAAAGTGACGAAGTAATGCGACAAAAGTATATCGTTATTCCTTCATCGATAGCGGACGGTCTCTTTGAGAAGGGAGAGTCGGCTCTCGGCAAACAAATTTTGTGCGAAAAGATTACTGCTACAGTGGTGGGTGTTTACCAAGACGAGGGGGATAATATTATCTATATGCCCTACAGCGTGGTGACCACAGTTTTTCCGAATATGGAGGTCTATTTGCACGAAATAGCCCTTGTCTTTGATCGGAAATACAACAAAAAAGAGCTGGAAACGCTCGAAAAGCGGATACGCGCCTTCTTTTCTCCGGTGAAACATACTGCGCCCGATGACGACGATGCCTTATGGATGAACTATTGGAACCAAAGCTCTTCGGAAAGTATGGGTAAGCTTTTTACCGGATTGGATCTCTTCCTTTGGTTTATCGGCCTAAGTATTTTATCTATAGGAATTGTGGGCGTGAGCAACATTATGCTTGTAACGGTGCGCGAGCGAATCCGTGAAATTGGGATACGCAAAGCACTCGGTGCGAAAGGGAAGGATATAGTTTCGATGATACTGACCGAATCGGTACTAATTACATTGGTAAGCGGTATCGTGGGGTTCCTTGTGGGTGTGGGCTTACTTTTCCTGGTGGATTGGCTAATGAACACACAGGGGCTGGGTCAAATCAGTACGGATATGATGGGTGGGGGCGATGTGCTCTCGCTGTTCAAGGATCCGCTCATCAGCGGGCAGGTAGGCATTCTTGCTATTCTGACTATGGTTATTGCCGGAATGATTGCCGGATATGTGCCGGCGAAGCGTGCTGTTAAGATTCCACCGGTAGAGGCAATGAGAGAGGAATAGGATTATGCTGAAGAAAATCTTTGACACCGATACGCGGAAAGAGGTATTCAATACGCTCAAAAGTAACCGTAAGCGCACAATTACTACCGCTATGGGCATCTTTTGGGGTATGTTCCTGCTGATTATCCTACTCTGCATCGGGAGCGGTATACAGAATGGTTTTGTACGGCAATTAAGCACGCTTTCGCAGAATTCGTTCATCTGTTTCCCCAATCAGCGCACTATTGCTTGCGACGGCTTCCCCAAGGGCTCCGTTTGGCATCTAACCTCAAGCGATACGCGTTACCTACATAACAATGTACCGGAAGCGGTCAACATTTGCGAAATTGTGCAGGAAGGAGGCGATTGGGGCAGTTATAAGCTTACGTATGAGGGTAAATCCGTTTCAGCAAACAATAAGGTTGGCGTAACACCGGAGTTCTTTTCCATTCATAAGCTCATCTTTGTGGAAGGACGCCCCTTAAACACTTTGGACGAAGTGAATGTACGTGCTTCCTGCATTATTGGAGAGGAACTCAAAAATCAATTGTTCGGTGGCGAAAGCGCAATAGGTAAGATTATTGAAAATAAGGGTACCTATTACACGGTTGTAGGTGTAGTGAGGCAGGTATCGGATAATATGAACTTATTCGGTAATGCAGCTCAATTGATGTACATTCCGGCTTCAAAGATGCGACAGATTAACGGATACGGCGATTATATAGGCGGCTATTTAATGGAAATTCAACCTCCACGCGGTGAATCGGTTGCTGATACACGCGACAGAATCGGCAAATTGCTGAAAGCGCGCCATTCGGTTGCTCCGGAGGATCGGAATGCCCTCTTTATGATAAGCTTTGATGTTATCTATACCGCCGTGAACTATATGCTGAAAGGTATCCTCCTGCTCGTGTGGATTATTGGTATCGGTACTTTGATGGGGGGTATCATCAGCGTGAGCAATATTATGCTCGTAACCATAAACGAACGAAAGCGCGAAATAGGAGTAAAGCGAGCTATCGGCGCCAAACCGGGTGATATACGCCTGCAAATTGCATTAGAATCGTTGACCATTACGTTCCTAAGCGGATTGGGTGGTATGGTACTTGCGCTGCTGATTATGATCGGCGTCAATGCTGCCATATTGAGCTCGGCAAATACGGACTTCTTTTACCGCCCGCTCATACCATTTGAATTAGCTATACTATGCGTCCTTATTGTGGGATTAAGCGGTATTCTTGCCGGATTACTGCCTGCATCCCGTGCGCTAAAGATACGTGCCGTTGAGGCTTTACAGGAAGAATAAACAAGAAAAAGCATTAGCAATATTATGAAGAAAGCAATCAAAATAACCCTATGGTGCCTTTTTGCCCTCATAGTGGTAGGCGTTTTTGTATTCCTTTTTATGCGGACGCGCCCCAAGAAAACGCATTATGCCGTGGAAAAGGCTACCGTTGTGGACAGCATTGAGAATAAGACGCTGCTCAGCGGATCCGTATCTCCGCGCGACGAAGTGCTGATCAAACCGCAGCTCAACGGCATCATTGCTGAGGTTTTGTGTAAACCGGGCGATGTAGTGAAGCAGGGCGACGTTTTGGCACGTATAGAAGTTTTGCCCGAAATGATGCAAACCGCCAATGCCGAATCCTCCCTCCGTATGGCAGAAATTGCTTTCAATGAAGCAAAAGAACAGTACGAACGGAGCAAAAAGCTCTTTGAAAGCGGTGTAGTGGCACGCGAAGAGCACGAAGCAGCCACAGCGCGCTACCTCAAAGCCAAGGAGCAGTTGGACAACGGCAAGGAAGCGCTCGAAATTGTTCGTACCGGACGCAGTAGCCGCACCGCCTCCTCCTCGTCCACATTGGTGCGTGCCACCATCAGCGGAACCGTACTTACCGTGCCGGTGAAGGTGGGTAGTAGCGTGATTCAAGCCAATACATTTAACGAAGGAACCACCGTTGCCTCCATAGCTGATATGAACGATATGGTATTCATCGGTAAAGTTGACGAAACGATTATAGGAAAGCTCCATCTCGGAATGCCTACCCGTGTCCGAATCGGAGCTTTACAAGGCAAGGAAATAGATGCTTCCATTGAGTATATTGCCCCGAAAGGAACAACGGAAAGTGGTAGTACCACTTACGAAGTGCGCGCTGCCCTTAACAACGAAAAGACCTCCGAGTTGCGCTCCGGATATGGTGCCAATGCGGAAGTAATCCTCGAAGGCGTTTACAAGGTAACTGCCATTCCGGAAAACTGTATTTTCTATCGTAACGACTCCACCTTTGTGTCAATTGTAACTAAGGAAAAGCCCGAATTGGAAACTAAGGAGCGCTATGTTGTATGCGGGCTGTCGGACGGAGTTAGTACGGAAATTAAGAGCGGACTCAAGCCGGGCGAAAAGGTGCGCGGATTGGAAATAATGAGCAATTAGTACTATGAGTTTCAAACAATACATCGTTCTTTTTGCCTTATTGCTTGCCGTTCCACCGGTAGCACGGGCGCAATCTGCGCAAACAACAGCGGTTCCGTACGATACGCTCTACACAGCACCGGCAGCGCCCCTGTCGCTCGAAGAGTGCATTGCACGCGCCGTTTACTTTGATACACCTACCGTCAGCCGCTCGTTAGATACGCTTCAGGCGCACATCGCACTGCAATCAGCTTGGCACAGCTTCCTGCCGTTTGTGGGAGCCTCGGTATCGCAAGATTTTAACTTTGGACGAAGTCAGGACAAGCGCGGCGTAATGATTGACCAATCCTCAGCTAATACAAGCTTTGGCGCTTCCGCCTCCATTGATCTTTTTAGCGGACTCAAGCGCATTGCCGAGCTTAAGGCGGCGCGTTTGGATAAATCCCGTAGTATCGCCGCCTTAGAGCAGAGCACCGAGGAGGTTACTATTAGAGTGATTGGACTATATTACAACTTGGTACTTCAGACAGAGGTACTCCAAACGAACAAGCTTTCTATAGAGCAAACGCGCCGTACACTTGAGTACACAAAGCACATGG
>ERZ1673752.130-NODE-130-length-137434-cov-12.080980_pt1 | contig 137434 bp, 134 predicted proteins | sample MGYA00580195_ERZ1673752 | MGnify/ENA primary metagenome ERZ1673752 (study PRJEB41218, sample SAMN15661744) | gut metagenome | host: Homo sapiens | place: Canada: London | collected 2015-08-20/2019-03-30 | study: EMG produced TPA metagenomics assembly of... | reverse complement strand
GTATTATTGCTGAAAAAAAGGGATGTAACACTATGGTAAGTTTCACGGAATAAGGAAAAAATAAAGAGATTGGGTAAAGAATTATAATGTATGTTTATCCAATCTCTTTGATAATTAAAAGACATGTGAAATTTTTATTGTCTCCAGATATTCATGTCAGATAAGATAGACATGGTGATTTGTGCTGCACTATTTCCAGTAGCATCACTATTTGCACTGATATTGGTGGCAAAAAAGCAGGTATTATTTGTTGTTTCGATATAACCTACGAACCAACCGTTCACATCTTTGTCATCTATGCGTCCGGTACCGGTTTTCCCGTAAAGTTTCTTATCATTGACAGATGAAAGAAGAATGGAATTCTTTACTGCCTGAAGGTTGTTGGAATGGAATTCTAAATTGCTGGTTTGTAATTTTTTCAGAAGTTCCACTTGTTCTACAGGAGAAATTTTTAAGGTGGATTCTAGCCAATAGGAAGATAATCCGCCCATTATATTCTTATTTCCATATTCAATTTTGTTTAGATAATTTTGAATACGAGTAAGGGAAAGACGTTCATCTATTGTCTGGAAATACCAGTTAGCAGAGGCTGCCATAGCAGAATCTAGTGTCAGATCAGTATTCCATGCTTCAAAAGGATAGTCTTTTCCATCCCATATAAGTAGGGAGTTTTGTGGTGTAATAATATTTTCCTCTAATCCCCAAAGTGCATCATATATTTTATAAGTGGAGTCTGGAGATATACGATGGGTGGCATGTTCCATGTCATACACAGTCCAGCTATCACGATTGGAATTAAATAAAACAAAGCTGCCTTCATAATTCTTAAAGTATGAAGAAAGATCGGTCTGCGTTATATTTTCTGAAGAATAATTCCAGTTATATTGATCGTTGATAGCAGCATAGGATGAAATAAAAGGAGTAAAACTTATAATTCCAGCAGTAATCAGCATAAAGGCGATAATTCCAATTGCCTTCTTATGAAAAGAGGGATTTTTATAAGAAGCAATGCTAATGATACGCCGTTTTATCTGTTTGATATTTCCACCAAGACCTGCAGCAAACGGAAAAGGAGAAGAGGAAATCTTCTCAGCAAAATTAATCAGTGTATTTCCATATTTTTCATAATCGCATTCATCAAGCATTTTTAAAACGGAAGTATCGCAGGCAATCTCTCGATCATTACGCATTTCTTTTAACGCATACCAGACGATAGGATTAAACCAATATAGTATTGCTGTAAGAAACATTAGATAATTGGCAAGAGAGTCTTTGTGTTTATAATGTTGTAATTCGTGCAGCAAGATATAGCGCACATCCGTTTTCTGATGATCCGATATCAGATGAATTGGCATATAAATTCTGGTTTTAAAAATGCCTGTAATAATAGGTGTTTTTAGGAAAGCAGTGCTATAAATGGGGATATTCCTTGTGATTTTCATCTCGAATAAACATTGTTTATATAGTTTGCATATAGTGGTATTTTGAAGAGGAAGTGCGGATCTTTTTAAAGAACGCAATTGCAGTGAGGACTTTAGTACCAACACGAGTACTACAAACATACCGGCAATCCATACACATAACAAAATGCTTCTGATAATTGTCGGAGTGCTGGAATTTACAGAGATAGTAAATTCGTTCATCCAGTCAGAAGAATTGGAGAGGGTTGCAGGGGAGACTACGGTTTTATTTTGAACGGTTTGAAATGCCGGTGATATAATTACATGATTGAGCCAGGAAAAAAGGTCAGGAAACTGTTTACTTTGTACTGGGAAAAATGGTGTTAAAAGCAGAACAAGTAAAAAATACCATAAATTATACTGCATCCGGCTTGTCAGAGTGTTTTTAAAGATCCACTTGGATACTAAAAAAATGCCAATAATAATACTGATAACAATATTGCATAATAAAAAATGGGTTATAAATTCATCCATGCGTGGAACCTCCTGTAGGATCTTTTTTGGAAAGAAGAGAGCGTAAATCTTCCAGTTCTGTTTCGGATAAGTGGTCATTTTCAATATATGTGGATAACATGGCGGTGATATCCCCATGAAAATATCGTTCTAAAAAAGATTTACTTTTTTGATCAATATAATCAGATTCTTTCACTAAAGGTGAATAAACGAATACCCGGCTATCTTTTTCGTAGGTCAGAACTCCTTTATTAACAAGGCGTTTGATTAAGGTTTGTATAGTTTTTGCACTCCATGAAGATGTTGCTAAAAGTTTTTCAGTAATCTCATTTGTGTTAATAGGAGCATACTTCCAAACAATTTTCATCACTTCATATTCAGCTTCTGATATTTGTGGTAATGCACTCATGTAGACACCTCCTAATTCTTACGAGTGTAATATACATATTTTATTATAAAGCCCACTATATACAAAGTCAAATAAAAACTTGACTATTTATCTTACGCGTGTAATAATTAAAATATTACAAGCGTAAGAAATATGCCTTGTGATTAAAATCCGTTTTTAACTGTGTGGTGTAACAATTCTAAATATGTAAATACTACATACAAGAATGGAGGCGAAAATATGGAAAGTGATCAGATATGGAACCAAGTGGCGAAATTTATGCAACAATTGCGTGGCGAAAATTTATCGAAAAAATCAATAATTCAGATACCAGGACAGAAAAATGCTAAAAATGAATTGGAAAAGATACAGGCGATTGGAAAAGAGCGGATGAAGCATATGAAGGAAACCGAACAAAGAATTATTCAGAAATGGATAGAATGCTTGGAAGATAATGCATCACTAGAGACTCAACAGGCTTATTGTCAGGGATATATAGATTGTCTGTTCTTATTGTGTGGTATGGGAATTATTGAAAAAGATAGTGTGGCAAATGATATTTTTGAACAGTTGAATAAATAATAGAAAAGGTTCATTTTATGACAAAACGAACCTTGAATATTAGAGCAAAAATTAAATATCAGAATTGTCTGTGCGAGTGTCATCGACTGATAGGACAGCTTCTGCGATTGCGAGGAGAGTTTTAAGCTGTTTCTCATCGCATTGAAGTAGATGTCTTTGTAATTTTTGGTATGTACTGTTGTTCAGGTTTTTATCTGGATAAATTACAGTATCAGCAGATAAATTAAAATATTGTATGGTTTTGGCAAAAACCTCAAGGCTGGGAGTATTCTTAAAGCGCTCCAAGTCTTTCAAATATGATAATGAAAGATCAAGAATTTCAGCCAATTCAGCTTGTGTGAGTTTTTTATCCATACGGGCATTTTTCAAAACAGTGCCAAACTGTTTTGGGTTGAGAGCCATAGCGCTTTTTATTTTGTAAAATATTTGTTGAATAAAACAAAGAACTTTATAAAAAATACGCCGATAAATCGTGGAAATACACCGAAATATGTGTTCTATATCTTTTTCTTATGTCAAGTTATACTTGTCTCAGAGGAAAAAGGGGGTGTCTGCCATTAGTAAATCTGTTAGAAACCAGTATCTTGAATTTTTAGCGGAAACAGGTATGACACGCTACGAATTTTCAAAACGAAGTGGTATTCTGGAAAGCACATTATGGAGTTTGGGACAGAAGGAAGATTATGATGTGCGGGAAAGCAATATACGAAAAATAGCAAAGGGCATGGGTGTTCCGGCTTCAGATCTTTTTAATGATAATGAGAATACCATTTGTCTTGAAGATAGGAGCGAGGTTTGGATTATAAAGAATTATAGACGATTATCTGAGCGTCAGAAAGGGCGTATAGAAGGTTACATAAAAGCATTACTTGATCAAACAGGAAGAAATGATTTTCAATCTGAGTAGAGGGTATTTTGAAAAATAATCAAAATACCTTTTTCTTTTGAATGATACACCGATAAATCGTGGAAGATAACCGAAATATGTGTTCTTTGCAAGAGTAAAGCAGGCATTTATAATTTAGATGTGTCCACACAGGAAAACATTTTTTCTGGGGGAGCACGACAATTAAATATGATGACTTCACTGGACATAGGGAACAGTTACGCATTGCGCCGTGCCGCAGATGCGCCAGGATCGGTAAGGATGAATTGATGGAGATGAAATATACATTTGATCAATATGCCTGATGTGAGATGCCGGGAGCGATAACATCCATGCAAAAGAGGAATTGTGGTGATTCCGTGGTTGCGACTGTTCTACGATAATGATACTCCCTTTATGGTCTATAGGAGATGGTGCGAGTCCAGAGTGTGCTGCTAACCACAGTGACCGGTGATTTCAACTGGAGATTATATATATCAACAAGAGATTATTTAATTAACACTTGACAAAATACGCATAGCGTATATAATATTGTTATACGCTAAAAGTATTGGAAGGTGGCAATATGAAAGGATATGAATTATTAAAAGAAGCTCGTAGATTATCCGGAATGAAGCAGAAGGATATGGCGAAGTATTTTTACATGCCATATCGAACTTACCAAGACTGGGAACTAGGAAATAGGGTTATTCCAGAATACATACTTCGTTTGGTACTCTATAAGCTTGAAATGGAAAAGATCATTCCATCCGGTCTTTTAGAAAGCATGGATGAGAAATAGTCTGTTGTTGATGTATAAGTCAAACAAGGAACAAATGATTTGTTCTATGTGACTAACATCGATGCTTGCTTTTTCATTATCTGGCATTGTTGGCATTATGCAGGAAATAAAGAGCAGATGTTGAATGATGATTTATTACGAGGTGATTCTATGGGAGAAAAGACGAAAGAAAAACAGGAAGTCAGAATATCTGAAAAATTGTTATTGTCGATTAATGAGGCAAATGCTTTAAGCGGAATTGGACAGAATAAGCTCAGAGAGCTTACACTAGATCCACGCTGCCCATTTGTTTTATTTGTTGGTAGAAAGCGTTTGATAAAAAGGAAAGCTTTTGAAGCCTTCATTGACAAGGAACTGGAGATATAGCTACCGGGTTCTTTGTGGACAAAGAAGAGTGAATATGGTACAATATAATGTGCTGTATTGAGCTTTTCTTTGGATAAAAGGAGGCTTATACATGGGACAAGACCTGAAAGGTCGTGAACTTGGAGTTGGAATTGCTCAAAGGAAAGATGGGCGTTATACTGCAAGATTCGTTGACAAGAGAGGTAAAAGAAAACAGAAGTATTTCAAAAAACTTCAAGAGTGTCGTCGATGGCTGGCAGAAGCAGCGTATATAGATCGGAATTCTGATCTATCTGCCGGTGATAGTATGACAGTGGATGCGTGGTTTGATTATTTCTTAAATAGTGTAAAAGGTCCTACTATTCGACCGAACACACGGAGAAATTACACAGAACGATATGAAAACAATATCAAAGATCATATCGGAAGGATGCATTTAGCAGATGTTAAACCAATACATTGTCAACAGATTTTGAATGAGATGGCACCTCAATATGCTGAAAGTACAATCTATCAGTGCAGGGTTACCCTATATACTTTGTTTGAAGCCGCAGTTGAAAATGATATATTATTGCGAAATCCTGTTAAAAAAACAGTGAAGATTCCCCAAAGTAAGAAGCCTAAGAAACGAAGAGTTCTTACGGTAGAGGAACAAAAACGGTTTCTGGATGTTGCATATGGGACAAGCAATTATAATCAATTTGCCTTTTTGCTGCAGACAGGACTTCGAACCGGAGAGATGATTGGGCTGAAGTGGTCTGATATTGATTTTAAGAAGGGTGTGATCCGTATTGAGAGAAGTATGGAATACAGACATGCTACTGGAGAGTGGCGTATAGGTCCGCCAAAGAGCAAAAGCGGTTACAGGGAAATTCCTATGACGGCTGAGTGCATCAGAATCTTGGAGTGTCAAAAGATGAAGATGTTTTCTTTGAAAGATGTTGATCCACAGTATAAAGAATTTGTTTTCCTCTGCAGAAAAGGGGAACCGACCAAAAATTCTGCTTATGATACTTCGTTGTTTAAATTAGCACAAAAAGCAGGGATGGACTCTTTCTCAATGCATACGCTTCGTCATACATATGCTACCAGATGTATTGAGGCAGGAATGCGACCTAAGACGCTACAGATGCTTCTGGGTCATTCGAATATTGGCATTACAATGAATTTGTATGTCCATTTGACGGATGATGAAAAGAAGAAGGAAGTAGAAAAAGTTGAAAGAATGCTGAAAATGGTGTAAAAAATGGTGTAAACGCTTGCCGCAGTTACGCCGAAACACCATAAAATAAAGGCTTAACAAAGAAAGGAAAGATAGAAAATGAAACTAGGAATTGTTGGACTTCCCAACGTAGGAAAAAGCACATTATTCAACTCTTTAACAAAGGCAGGTGCAGCAGAGGCTGCAAATTATCCATTCTGTACGATCGAACCAAATGTCGGTATCGTACCGGTTCCGGACAAGCGGCTGGATGTTCTGACCGAGATGCATCATTCTGCTAAGGAAGTGCATGCGACGATTGAGTTTGTTGACATTGCAGGACTGGTAAAGGGTGCCTCCAAGGGAGAGGGACTTGGTAATCAGTTTCTTGCGAATATCCGTGAGGTAGATGCGATCGTTCATGTAGTGCGTTGCTTTGATGATGCCAACATTGTGCACGTGGACGGCAGTGTTGATCCGGTTCGTGATATTGAGACGATCAACCTGGAGCTGTTGTTCTCTGATATGGAGATTCTGGAAAGACGTTATGCAAAGTTAGTAAAAAGCGTCAAGAACGATAAGACTCTTGTAAAGGAGACAGAGCTGGTTGAGAAGCTGAAGAAGCATATGGAAGATGGCAATCTTGCAAAGACTTACGAGCCGGAAGACGATGATGAAAAGGCATTGCTGGAAAGCTTTAATCTGTTGACTTATAAGCCGACGATTTATGCTGCAAATGTTGCCGAGGATGATCTGGCTGACGATGCAGCTTCCAATGCGTATGTTGCACAGGTTCGTGAGTTTGCACAGAAAGAGGGCTCCGAGGTATTTGTGATCTGCGCACAGATTGAGCAGGAGATTGCCGAACTTGAAGATGACGAGAAAAAGGAATTCCTGGAGGATCTCGGTCTTTCTGAGTCAGGACTGGATAAGCTTATTTCCGCAAGCTACAGCCTGTTAGGTCTGATCAGCTACCTGACGACAGGACCGGATGAGAGCCGTGCATGGACCATTGAGAGAGGAACCAAGGCACCTCAGGCAGCAGGTAAGATTCATACGGACTTTGAGAGAGGATTTATCCGTGCAGAGGTCGTAAGCTATGATAATCTTGTAGAGCAGGGAAGCTACAATGCAGCCAAAGAAAAAGGACTCGTCCGCTCCGAAGGTAAGGATTACGTTGTACAGGATGGCGATGTCGTACTGTTCAGATTCAACGTCTAAAACGAATGCAAGCGGGTCTGTGGCTCGAAATAAGTGTAGAATGAGGAAAGCCGCAAGTGTACTTGCAAATAAAAGAAAGGAAAATTCAGTATGGCTCCGGACATTCGATTTCCACATTTAGGAATAGAGATTGCGTCATTGGGGAAGGGAATCACCATTGGCGGATTTACGATTGCGTTTTATGGCATGATCATCGCGTTTGGCATGGTCATGGGATATTTGATGACGGCATTTCAGGCGAAGCGTACCGGGCAGGAACCGGATCTGTATCTGGACCTTGCACTGTGGGATATCGTATTTGCCGTGATTGGCGCAAGAATTTATTATGTTGTATTCAGTTGGGACTACTACAAGGATAATTTGTTGCAGATATTTAACACCCGTGGCGGTGGTCTTGCTATTTACGGAGGAGTGATTGCCGGTGTGATCACAACGATCATTTTTGGTAAAGTGCGGAAGCAGAACTTCTTTCAGCTTCTGGATACCGCCTGCATTGGTCTGATCACAGGGCAGATCATTGGCCGCTGGGGCAATTTCTGCAACAGAGAAGCGTTTGGCGGTTATACTAATGGCTTATTTGCAATGCAGCTCAAGCAGAGCGATGTGGCAGCCTCCAATCTGACGCACAGTGTTTTAAAGCATGCTGTTGAGATCGATGGAACCAGATATATTCAGGTGCATCCGACATTTCTTTACGAGTCGCTTTGGAACATCGGTGTGTTGATCATATTGCTGCTTTTTACCAAGCATCGCAAATATAATGGTCAGATTTTTTTGATCTATCTGTTAGGCTATGGTCTTGGCAGAGCGTGGATTGAGGGATTGCGGACGGATCAGCTGATCTTTTTTGGAACGGGAGTCGCCGTGTCTCAGGTTCTTTCCGGGGTGCTGGTTGTGGCATCTGCAGCGATCTTGATCTACCGGTTTGTGAAAGACAGACAGAAAGCAAAAAGCGCACAGTAGAACTTCTTTGAATATAATCAGATATGTATAAAATTCGATGAGCGAAAGATCGAAATATTTTCAATCAAGAAAAGGGAAAATGAAAAAGAGAGAAACATGTGAAATTTCATGTTTCTCTCTTTTAGACTATAATAAATATTCTGTTTTAATGTATAGAAAAATGCCTATCCAAATTAATCCTCATCCTCATTCTGTACGGATAAAAGCTGTCTCTTACGAGCCATTTCATCGCTGTCAAGATACTCGTCATAGGTAGAGATCTTGTCGATCAGACCGCCCGGAGTAATCTCCATGATACGGTTGGCGATCGTCTGGATGAACTGGTGATCCTGTGAAGTGAAAAGTACAACACCGGGGAACTTGATCAGTCCGTTGTTCAGAGCGGTAATGGATTCCATGTCCAGATGGTTTGTAGGCTCATCCATGATCAAAATATTAGATGCAAGGATCATCATCTTGGAAAGCATAACGCGGACACGCTCACCACCGGAAAGAACATTCACCTTCTTGACACCGTCTTCACCGGGGAAAAGCATACGTCCCAGGAAACCGCGGACATAAGTCGGATCCTTCTCCGGAGAGAATGGCATCAGCCAGTCAACGATCGTATCATCGCTGGCGAAAAGCTCTGTGTTATCCTTCGGGAAGTAAGAAAAGCTTGTCGTTACGCCCCATTTATAAGAACCCTCGTCCGGCTCCATCTCGCCGGAAAGAATCTGGAACAGTGTTGTTGCGGCAATCGTATTGCTTCCGACAAAAGCAACCTTATCCTCGCGTCCGATAATGAAAGAAATATCATCAAGAACCTTAACGCCGTCAATTGTCTTGGACAAATGCTCTACGGTAAGCACTTCGTTTCCAATTTCACGCTCCGGACGGAAATCAATATATGGATACTTACGGCTGGATGGCTTCATGTCATCCAGCTCGATCTTCTCCAAAGCACGCTTTCTGGAGGTTGCCTGCTTGGACTTGGAAGCATTGGCACTGAATCGCTGGATAAATTCCTGCAGCTCCTTGATCTTTTCTTCCTTCTTCTTGTTCGCTTCCTTCATCTGCTTGATCATCAACTGGCTTGACTCGTACCAGAAATCATAGTTGCCGGCATAAAGCTGAATCTTCGCATAATCAATATCGGCAATGTGTGTGCAGACCTTATTCAGGAAATAACGGTCATGGGAAACAACGATGACTGTGTTGTCAAATTCAATCAGGAAATCCTCCAGCCAGCGGATCGCTTCCAGATCCAAATGGTTCGTCGGCTCATCGAGAAGCAGAATGTCCGGATTACCAAACAATGCCTGCGCAAGCAGGATCTTTACCTTCTCATTGGCAGGAAGCTCGCTCATCATCATAGAATGTGTCTCGGTCGGAACGCCAAGACCATTCAGAAGCGTAGCAGCATCAGACTCAGCCTCCCAGCCGTTCATATTTGCAAACTCTTCCTCAAGCTCTGCGGCACGGATACCGTCTTCATCAGAGAAATCCGGCTTTGCGTAGATGGCATCCTTCTCCTTCATGATCTGATACAGACGCTCATTTCCCATAATAACCGTATCCAGAACAGAATACGCATCATACTGGAAGTGATCCTGCTTCAGGAAAGAAAGACGCTGCCCCGGTGTGATAATGACATCACCCTTCGTCGGTTCGATCTCGCCGTTTAAGATCTTTAAGAAGGTAGACTTTCCGGCACCGTTCGCACCGATCAGTCCATAACAGTTCCCCTCGGTAAACTTAATATTTACATCCTCAAAGAGGGCTTTTTTGCCAAGACGTAATGTGACATTGCTTGCTTGTATCATCGAAATCCTCCATTCATGCTCAAAATCATTAAGTACATATTATATATGTATTCCTTATAATAAGGCATACACCTTTCTATTTTACAGAAAACTGGCGAATTTGCAAGGGGGAAATCAAATATATGGCATATCCGACGGAAAATATTGCCGATATCCGATGGAACAGGAAACTTTGGAAGAGGCAGTTCAGTATGTTTTAGATCAGATTACAGAAAAGAACTATGATGCAGACTTGCTAGAACAGGGAATACCGGCAGAGCGGATCCGTTACTATGGATTTGCCTTTGAAGGGGAAAAGGTTTTGATCGGACAGGGAAAGCCGGAGGGATGATTGACGCTCGGGATCCATAGCTCACTCAAATTATTTTGGCAGGGCTGTTTTGGTAGCATAAAGACAACACTTGATTTTATTAGAAAACATGTATATGCTAATTTTGAGAAAGATATTTTGGAGAGATGCCTGCGAAAGCGAAGTAAAGGTAGATGGGACAGCCTACTTCCTGATTGGGGGCAAATAATAGCCATAGAAAATTGTTCGGTGTATTCCAATCCGCTGTCCATTATATGAAAGCTTGCGTCTGTTATACAGCAGACGCTTTTTTCTATATATGGGAAAGGAGAGATATGTTACAAGTAGATTTGTTTTGACACTCTCCCAGAAAATGTAGTACAATAAAATATACGAATGCTGTGACATACAGTAAAACAACTGGGAAGGCTGGAGATACATGGACAAGACAGAGAAATTGTTTCAATATAAACCGGGGGATAACCTGCCTTTTGGCGTAACAAAGGTGGCTGATGGAGTTCAGTTTGCTGTTTCAATTCCGCATGGCAGGGAATGTTACCTGAACTTATACCGGACAGGACAGAAGCGTCCGGCGTGCAGGATTCATCTGACGAGAGAATTTCGGCGCGGATGTGTATACTTTGTAAAGATTACAGGTTGTCCGGAAATACAGAATGATAAAAGTGTAGCTGATATACTATCTCAGGGATATGAGTATATGTATGAGGTAGACGGTAAGGAGTTTGTTGATCCCTATGCGGCGGTGATCCACGGAAGAGAGCGTTGGGGTAAACGTGTTGGCAAGGCATGTGTCCGCGGAGGAATCAGTCTCGAGGAATTTGACTGGAAGGATGACAGTCCTTTAGGTACTCCGTTTTCAGACATGATTCTGTACCAGTTGCATGTGCGAGGCTTTACGAAGCATGCTTCCTCGAAGGTGGAGCATCGTGGCAGCTTTGCTGGCTTGATGGAGAAGATTCCTTATCTGAAAGATCTTGGCATCAATGCAGTGCTGCTTCTTCCGTGTTATGAGTTTGATGAGATACAGGCGGTACAGAAGCCGCATGGGATTCCGGCGGGAGAAGTATCGGCGGTTCGCACGGCAGAGGATGAGGCGAAACAGAAGAGTACCGTATCTAAGAATGATCAGGTTAAGTTAAATTACTGGGGATATGGTCAGAGCGAGACCTACTATTGTGCGCCGAAGGCGGCTTATGCGGCTGATCCGCACCGGGCTGGTTTGGAGTTTAAGGCATTGGTTCGCAGTCTGCATCAGGCAGGGATTGAAGTCCTGCTTGATATATACTTTATGCCGGGAACCAATGTGTGTCTGATGGAGGATTGTCTGCGTAACTGGGTATTGGAGTATCATATTGATGGATTTCGCGTGAATCAGGAGGTAATGCCGGTGCAGATGCTGGTATCGGATCCGGTTTTATCGGGGGTAAAGCTTCTTACAGATTACTGGAATCGTGAACTGATCGCCGGAGCTTATGGTGAGAGCGGTACTTTTGCAGAGTATAATGAGGGATTTATGAACTGTGCCAGACGTTATCTGAAAAGTGATGAGGGACAGGTGGAAGGATTTGCCGGACTGTTTCGAAGGGGCAGTGATAACCTGGCATCGATAAACTTCATGACCCATGTCAATGGGTTTACGATGACAGATCTGGTGTCTTATGATGTCAAGCACAATGAGCAGAATGGAGAGGGCAATCAGGACGGAACCGAGTACAATTACAGCTGGAACTGTGGTGTGGAGGGCAAGAGCCGCAAGAAGTTTATTCAGGCACGCCGTATGTGCCAGATCCGCAATGCATTTGCAATGATGCTTCTGGCGCAGGGAACACCGATGCTTCTGGCCGGTGATGAGTTTGGCAATACCCAGGAAGGCAACAATAACCCGTATTGTCAGGATAATGAGATTACCTGGCTGGACTGGCGTATGACAAGTGCCAAGACAGAGATTTTAGAATATGTCAAAAAGCTGATCGCATTCCGCAGAAAGCACCCGGTGCTTCATCAGGGAAGAGAACTGTATATGTTTGATTCATTATCCTGTGGAATGCCGGATGTATCCATTCATGGAACACAGGCGTGGAAAGCGGACTTTTCTTATTACAGCAGGATGCTTGCTGTGCTTTTGTATGGCGATTATCAGAAGAAAGAGGATGGCGGTGTGGACGATTCCCTTTATATCATATTTAATATGTACTGGGAGTCGAAATCCTTCGATCTGCCGAATCTGCCGGGGGAGAAGGAGTGGTATCCGGCCATAGAGACATACGGCAATACATTCAGTGAGGTGCCGGTACCTGTCCGCAGGAAGAAGAGACGAAGAAAACCATCGCTGGAAAGCCAGAAGAAGACAATTGTTCCACCGCGTTCCATTGTTGTATTTGTGGGCAGATAAGATTAAACTATGTAATAGCCGGATATGACTCCGGCTATTTTGGGTCGAACTGTAGTTGAAGTTACAGATCGTGATTTTCCACGATTTCCTCATACAGGTCGATATCACATACCTTGCCAGGTGTGTAATGTGTGCAGTTCTGGCAGGAGATGGCATCGTCCTTGTTTGAGTTCGAACAGTTACAGTTATCGCAACGACAATACTTTGTGCATCTTTCTGCCACTTCTTTCATGGTTTTTGCATCTTTTTTCATGATATTTTCCTCCAGCACAATTTATAGTTAAGACAAAGAATGACCTGCCGTCTCCGGAGTTTTTCGGCAGCAGACTTTGTCGTGGTACTTATTATGTACAGAAAGCAGGTTTTTATGATAGTGATAGAAATAATCGATATTAAAAATTTTATGGCACATCTGCTTCTTAAGGATACCTTTGACCATTTTCTGCTTTTTGAAGCACGAACGGTTACCGCTTCAGAGCTTCTGCTGAAAGGGAGAAGACGGCGGGAGTGGTACGACAGTGACCAGTGGAGTAGGATGTGTTCGGAACGGGGAGAACATGACTGCATGCACATGACCTGGAATGAAATGAAAGAAATTATGTTTCATTTCATCAAAGGAAAGAAATCGCCGCAGCTTCTATATGTGGATCTGGAAGCTTCGAGCAGACAGAGAGAGCAGATCCTTGGAGGGGCATTTGCAGTGCAGGACAGTGAACTGCCGTCCCTTCGTATGCAGATCCGCTATGAAAACGAGCACCTGACAATCGTCCCTGCCGCGTCCTATCCGTCCTTTTTACCGGATCGTTCGGCAGGTCAGATGTGGGAGGAAGCTTTACAGGAGTTCCTACGCCGCAAAAAAATAGTATTTCACTTGCTAAATAACTCATAAACGTATATAATAATATAAATATATTTATGCCCTTATAGGACAAAGGAGAAGAGGCGGTGAACGGATTTGCCGTCCTATGAAAATGAATGAATAGGGGGATCTGTCATGGACAATTCGATTGCAAGCAGACTGCGTAGAAAGAAACGACTGGGAGACTTGCTGCTTGGCGCGGGAGTTATTACACAGGAGCAGTTGGAGGAAGCATTAAAGAAGCAGAAGGAAGCGGGCAATGGTCAGAAGCTTGGTATGACCCTGGTAGACATGGGTATCATGAATGATGAGATCATTGCGGAGGCACTCTGCCACCAGATGGGATTAGAGCGAGTGCATCTGGCGGGTATTACGATTGAGGACGAGGTTCTCGCACTGGTTGACGAGAAGGTTCTTCGAAAGTACATGCTGTTGCCATATGAGTTTGCTCCGGATAATCCGAATGTACTCCGCGTTGCGTTTTCAGATCCACTGGATATGATCGCAATGGATGACCTGTCGATCATTACCGGTATGCAGATAGAAGTTCGCGTTACCACGGTCAAGGATGTATCTCAGGCGTTGGATCGTTTCTATGGCAATTCCGAGGCAATGAAGGTGGCAGATCAGTTTGCTGCTGAGCGCCGTGAGAAATATGGAAACAATAAGGATGGTAAAGAGGAGTCCGAGGAGGTTAAGCAGGCACCGATCGTTCGTCTGGTTAATCAGATCATTGAGCAGGCAGTACATAAAAGAACATCCGATATTCACTTTGAACCGCTGGAGAATCAGCTCCGTATCCGGTTCCGTGTCGATGGTGTGCTTCAGGAGGCGATGCGTCATGATATTTCATTGCTGTCAGCGATGGTTGCACGTATCAAGATTGTTGGTGGTATGGATATTTCCGAGAAGCGTAAACCACAGGATGGTCGTATGACACAGATCGTTGACAGACAGGAGTACGATATCCGTGTATCTATTCTTCCGACAGTATATGGTGAGAAGATTGTTATGCGTCTTGCGCAGAAGACTGCTTTGAGCCGTGATAAGAAAGATCTTGGATTTGAGCCGGAGGAGCTTCACCGGTTTGAGGATATATTAAAGCATCCGAATGGAATTATGCTCGTTACGGGACCTACCGGTTCCGGTAAATCAACGACTCTTTATACGGCACTCAGTGAGCTGAATACCGACGAAGTAAATATCATCACGGTAGAGGATCCGGTCGAGGCCAATATCAATGGTATCAATCAGGTACAGGTAAATGCCAAAGCGGGACTTACCTTTGCCGCGGCACTTCGTTCCATTCTGCGTCAGGATCCGGACATTATCATGATCGGTGAGATCCGAGACGGTGAGACCGCCGGCATTGCCGTTGAGTCCGCTATCACGGGTCACTTGGTAGTTAGTACACTCCATACGAACAGTGCGGCAAGTACGATCAGCCGTCTGGCGGATATGGGTATTGAGAATTATCTGATCTCGGATGCGGTGATCGGAGTTATTGCGCAGCGACTCCTTCGTCGTGTTTGTCCGCGGTGTAAGCGTATGGTGCCGGCAGATGATCTGGAGAAGAAGGAGCTTGGTATTCCGGAAGAGAAGTGGGGGGAGGAAGTGTTGATTCCTCATATTGAACCGAATGAAGAATGTCTGGAGTGCGGTGGCGCAGGCTACAAGGGACGTATCGGTATCTACGAGATCATGCAGATGTCTCCGGCACTGAAACGTATCATTGCAACAGGAGGTACCGCAGAGGAGCTAGAGAAGGAAGCAATCAAAGAGGGGATGAACACACTTGTTATGTCTGCCAATAAGCAGGTATTGAAAGGTATTACGACACTGCAGGAAGTACACCGTGTCGCTTATGATAATTAAACTTAAGAATATGGAGGGTTTACAAAATGGAAATCACAATGGACAGTTTGCTGGAAATTGCCAGAGACGTGGGAGCATCCGACGTACATATTACGGTTGGACTTCCGCCGAAAATGCGTGTAAATGGTACGATTGAGGATATTATTCCGCATGTGCTGACCTCTCATGATACACAGACATTGGTTCTTTCTATTATGAATGAGAGACAGGTTGCCACCTTAAAGAGAGATGGTGAAGCGGATTTCTCTTATAGTACAGAAGCACTGGGACGTTTCCGTTGTAATGTGTTCCGCCAGAAGAATTCCTTTGCAGCAGTACTTCGTCTGATCAATACTGTGATCCCGGCACCGGAGAAGTTAGGTCTCCCATGGTCTGTTATGGATCTCGCCAAGAGAAAGCGTGGTCTCGTACTGGTTACAGGACCTACCGGATCCGGTAAGTCTACGACACTGGCATCCCTGATCAATATGATCAATGAGAATCGTAAAGAGCATATCATTACTCTGGAGGACCCGATCGAGTACCTTCATCAGCATAAGAACTCCATTGTTAACCAGAGAGAGATCGGATTTGATACCCTTTCTTTTGCGAACGGTATCCGTGCCGCACTTCGTGAGGATCCGGATGTTATCCTCGTCGGTGAGATGCGTGATCAGGAGACGATCGGTGCAGCGATTACCGCAGCCGAGACCGGTCACCTGGTATTTTCAACCCTGCATACGATCGGAGCAGCAGCAACGATCGACCGTGTTATCGACGTATTCCCGCCACATCAGCAGCAGCAGATCCGTGTACAGCTTGCAATGGTTCTTCTGGCGGTTATCTCCCAGCAGCTGATGCCGACTTCGGACGGTAAGGGACGAGTGGCAGCTTATGAGGTTATGCATACAGTACCTGCGATCGCAAGTAATATCCGTGATGCGAAGACGCATCAGATTCCGTCAACGATCCAGACGAGCAAGAAGATGGGTATGCAGACCATGGACGATGCAATCTTTGATCTGTACCATGACCTTAAGATCTCTGCGGATACGGCACTGGAATTTGCGCAGGAGCCGGAGGTTCTGAAGCGGAAATTGTTCTAATTTGTCGACAGATACAGAAATGTTTCACAAAGATAGTTCATATAATAGAGACATCATTTGGTCAATGTGTATAAAAATGAAGTCAAAATTATGTGAACTATTTTTAATAGAAATTTAATAAATGTCGTTGAAAAAATAAGACGAATGTAGTACAATCAATAAAGTGATATCGTATATAACTGTCGGGGATGTTATGTACAGCACAAATAAATAACCCATTGTGAGTATGACATCTCACGCAGAGGGGTAGAAAAGGGTGATAAATTGGCAGCATTTAATTATGTGGCGGTTGACGCCAATGGTAAACAGAAGAAGGGAACTCTGGAAGCCGCCAATGAGGCAGCTGCAAGGAATTCTCTGAAGGCAGAGGGACTGATCCCAATCAGTGTGGAGATTCCGAATGCTTTGAATAAGGACATTGAGATCAGCATTGGTAAAAAAGTAAAGGCTAGAGATCTTTCCGTGTTCTGTAAGCAGTTTGAGAGTATACTTCATGCCGGTGTTACAGTTATTCAGGCACTTCAGATGATTACAGATCAGGTAACGAATAAGTATCTGAAGAAAGCTCTGGATCAGACGCGTATTCTGGTGGAGAAGGGTGAGTCTCTGGCAGATGCTATGAGAGCTCAGGAGGGAATCTTTCCGGATATGCTTTTGAACATGGTGGAGGCCGGCGAGGCTTCCGGTAGCCTGGAGACATCGTTTAATCGTATGGCATCGCAGTTTGAAAAGGATAGCAAGACATCCAGCATGATCAAGCAGGCAATGATATATCCGGTTGTACTCTTAGTAGTTGTTGCTGGTGTCGTTGTATTGATGCTTACATATATTATTCCACAGTTTAAGGAAACATTGGCAGGCGCTGGAATGGATCTTCCGGCAATCACAAAGCTTGTTATGGCGATGAGTGATGGATTGATTAAATGGTGGTGGCTGGTTGCTATTATTATCGCAGCGATTGTAATAACGTTTCGTGTCTGGTCAAAGACAGAGACGGGAGCGATTGTTTTGGGAAGGGTATTGCTAAAGATTCCTCTTGTTGGAGATCTTCAAATCAAATCGGCAGCTGCAAAGCTTGCCCGTACACTTAGCACGCTGATGGCATCCGGTATTCCGATGGTAGACGCGATTGCGATTGTGACGAAACTGATGACAAATCGTATTGTACAGAAGGTGATGGAGGAAGCGAGAGGAGAAGTGGAACGAGGCACACCGCTATCAGTGCCGCTTCGCGATTCTGGAGTATTCCCACCGCTTCTTTATAATATGGCAGCAATCGGTGAGGAAACCGGTAATATGGAGGAGATGCTGGAACATGCTGCTGACTTCTATGAGGAGGAAGTGGAGAATGCAACCAAGGCAGTGACGGCAATTATGGAGCCTGTGATTATCGTGATGATGGCAGGGGTGGTTGTGCCGATTATGTTTGCGATTATGGCACCGATGATGTCTATGTATACCGCAGCAGAAAATGGTTGATGAAAAATTTGATTAAGTTATATGTTGCAAAAATACAGTGATCTTGGGACTGTGCCAAGCAGTCTTTTGATAAATAAAATTCAATGAAAAGGAGATTATAATTATGAAGAAAGTTATCAAGAATTATCTCGCAAAGTTGCAGGAAAATGACAAGAAAGGTTTCTCTCTTGTTGAGTTGATCATCGTTATGGCTATTATGGCTATCCTTGTTGGTGTTGTAGCATCTCAGGTGCTTCCATATATGGATAAGTCGCGTCAGTCAAAAGATCAGCAGGTTCTTAGTTCTATTTGTACAGATCTTGTTTCTGCTACAGCACAGTCTGGTAAAGACCTTACAGCAGTAACTGGTCAGGATATCAGTGCTACAGGATGGAACAGCGGAGATGCTGATTGGGCAAAGGTTGAGAGTATTTATGCAGGTCTTCAGACATCAGGAGCTCTTGTATCATACACAAATCTTGGTCTGAAGAGTAAAGAAGCAAAGAATGTTAGTGCTGTTAAGTTTGATTACAATGCAACTACAGGTGAGATTTCAGTATACTTAGACGGTCATTCTGGAGACGATGCTGATTCAAGCAAATACATTGTATATTCAAGCTCTAAGTAATCGAAGCATTGAATTAATAGGAGTCATGTCATGTCAGTAGCAGCATTAACCGTAGTCTTATACATATTCATCTTTCTCTTTGGAATCGTGATCGGGAGTTTCTTAAACGTCTGTATCTATCGCATTCCGAAAAAGGAAAGCATAGTGTTTCCACACTCTCATTGTATGACATGCGGTTATCAGCTGCGCTGGTATGATCTGGTTCCGCTATTTAGCTTTTTATTTCTAAGGGGCAGATGCAGGAAGTGTCACACAAAGTTATCGCTTCAGTATCCCTTAGTGGAAGGCATGAATGGAGCATTATATGTAATCGTTTTCTTGGCGAACGGTTGGAATTATGTGAGTGTCGTATATTGTCTCCTGACATCCGCCCTTATTGTTTTAAGTGTCCTTGATTTCCGGACTATGGAGATTGCGGACGGTATCAATCTATTTATTTTATTGCTGGGGATTGCGGCAACATTGCTTGATCTGCATGCCTGGAAGGATCACGTGATCGGAATGTTTTCTGTCAGCGTGTTTCTTTTGGTTATTTATCTTGTCACCGTCGGAAGGGGAATCGGCGGAGGAGATATCAAGCTGATGTTTGGAGCAGGACTTCTGCTCGGATGGAAGGGTGCGATATTGGCATTTTTCCTGGGATGTATCATTGGTTCGGTGATTCATTTGATCCGTATGGCAGTCAGTCACGCAGAGCATCGTCTGGCAATGGGTCCTTATTTGTCTGTGGGAATTTGGCTCACAGCTTTGTGGGGAACGCCGGTAATTGATTGGTACGTTGGGGTGATAACCCATCATTAAGAAGAGAACTTCTTATTTTATTATGTAACAGGTTGATTGACGTTTTATTCAGAAGATGGCAGTAATTTTGCTGTCACAGAGAGTTTAACAGCGGGCTTATCACGAGCACAGCGTTAGGCTCCTTTTGCGGTAGAAGACCGCATACGTTGAATTTTGTGTGATGCAAAAATATTGAGACAGGGAGGAAAAGTACGATATGGCGAAACATGTACTTAGTATTGAGATTGGTACGCAGGTGACCAAGATTGTTGAGATTGATTATAAAAAGAAAAACCCGCATGTGTATCGTGCGGTCAGCTTCGCGACACCGGAGGGTGTTATTGAAGATGGTGTCATTCGTGACAAGGATGTGCTTGCAGTTGCATTCCGTAACGAACTTGCCGAAGCAGGTATGAAAGAGAAGAGTGTAGTGTTCTCGATTGCTTCCAGTAAGATTGCAACTCGTGAGGTTACACTTCCTAATGTAAAGGAGAATAAGATTGGTGGTCTTGTTCAGGCGACAGCACAGGAGTATTTCCCGATTGATCTGAATGATTATACATTGGCATATTCATTATTAGAGACGATCAAGGAAGGAAAGGAGAAGTCGTATAAGGTACTTCTTCTGGCAGCTCCGGATGATCTGGTAGATAACTATTATAATTTCGCCAAAGAGATGGACTTCAACATTGAGGCACTCGATTACTTCGGTAATGGTTCTATGCAGGTACTGAAGAAGGAGATTGTTCTTGACTATTGTGCATGTATCCAGATCAGCGGCAACACGACGATGATCAACTTCATGAACGAAGGTCAGCAGCTGATGCAGCGTACTATTCCACAGGGTATCTTCAATGTGGCTGAGGCGATGGTATTAAGTGAAGAATGTATGATTGATGATATGGATGCTGCTTGTGAGGCGCTTTGCCGTGATAAGCTGGTATGCCGAAGCCTTGATTATAAGGGACTTGATGATGATGACAGCATCGTAAGTGCCCGAATGACCGAGGAGCAGTGGAGACAGCAGGAGGCAAGTAAATCTTCCCGCAAGGTTGTTACCGATGCGATCGGTGAGATCCTTCTGAGTGTACTCCGAGTAATTGACTTCTTCAAGTCAAAGTATCAGGGAGTGGAACTGACAAGTATCTATATTACCGGTATGGGATGTAAGGTTTCCGGTATTGAAGAGCTGTTCTCTAATGAGTTGAATATTCCGACACAGAGAATGGAGCATCTGGTAAATGTATCTTTCCCACGTCATTTCAGCGAGGGTCTTTACAACCAGACAGAGTACATTGCAGTTGTCGGTGCAGCAATCGCACCGGTTGGTTTCAAGTCTAAGAATGCAGCAACATCAGGAGCGGGAGCAGATGCACTTCGAAATGCGCAGCTTGTCTTTGGCCTTGCTGTGATCTGTGCGGTGGCAATGTCTGTGTTCTCATTCCTGCAATATAACACAGAGAAGAATAAGAATGACGACCTGAAAGCCAGAAAGGAATCACTGGCATATATCAATACAGTCTTTAAGGAGAATGAGGGTATTAAATCCGTATACGATCAGGTCAACAGTCTTTATAACTCAACAGAGACACAGAATGAGAATCTGAACAGTCTGGTGAAGCAGCTGGAGGCAAATCTTCCGAGAACGATGACGGTAAGCTACTTACAGTCCTCTGAGGATGGCATCAACATGACGATCAGTTCTGAGACAGATATCTCTATCGCAAGAATGCTGATGAACCTTGAAACATTAGAAATGCAGGATAAGGACGGTCAGAAAATACCGGTACTTACCAATATATCAATTCCTTCCGTGACAGCGGCTGATGCAGATGATGGAAGCACAGTTTATAACTTTACAGTATCTGCACAGTACTATCAGGTGGCGCAGGCTCAGGCGGCGCAGGAATCAGCAAATCAATAATACCAGACAGGAGGGAATGAGATATGGATACGAAAAAGAAAATGTCAAATCGTGACAAAATGATGCTTTTTATCTTTGGAGCAATCCTCATCGTTGCAGCAGCATACTTCTTAGTATTTGCGAAGATGAATGAGAGAAAAGATACATTAAAGACAGAAAACGAGACACTTTCACAGGAAGTGCAGAAGCTGGAGACCATGGAGGCTCAGAAAGACAGCGTTCTGGAGGAGACAAGAAAGACGCAGCTTGATGTTGCGGAGGTTCTTGGAAAGTTCCCGGCAGAGGTTCGTACAGAGAATGCGATCTACGATCTGAATGATATGTACGAGAGTATATCTGATGTAAAGATTCAGTCAGAAAGCTTTAACATGAATCAGATCTTCTATCAGCAGGGTGCAGTCAGTGATGGTAGTGCATCGACAGATGCGACTACAACAGGAGATAAGACAGCAAAGTCAAATCCTGCATCGGTAGCGGCAATCACTTCAGATACACCGGTTAACGATGTGATCACGGCAGCGGCTGATTATACCGGCTATCGTTCAACCGTCAATGTGACATTTACAACGACTTACGACTCATTGAAGAAGGTTGTGAACTTTATCAATGAATCGAAGAATCGTATGACGATTTCGGAGATTTCAGCAACGGCAGGAGAGGAAGACAATCTTTTGACCTGTAACATGGCAATTGATATGTATGCGATTTCCGGAACCGGTGAGGTATATGAAGCTCCGGATGTAAGCAATGGTAATACCGGAGTGGACAACATATTTAGAAAATAGGACATAAGTTGCAACTGCCGGAATTTTCGGCAGTTGCAATTGTTGTATAAAGATTTGAGGTGAGCCCATGAAAGAGAGAAGGTGCAAAACCGCACAGTGCCTCAGGGATGCACGCGGTTTTACTTTGGTTGAGCTGATCCTGACGATCGCAATTCTGGCTATCGTCACGATACCGATTTTGAGCTATTTTACAGATGCTGCAAAGCATAACGCAAGGAGCAGACAGAAGCAGAATGCAACCGTTTTGGCACAGGAGGTGCTTGAGAATTTCAAACATTCTGCCTACAATCTGGATGACCCGAATGTTGTATGTTCTGCGGATCCGAACTGGACAGTAGCTGCTCCACAGAGCAGTGACGGCAGCTATGCATTAACACAGAATAAGACAGTTGACAAAAATTCTTTTAAGGTGACAGCGAAGATCACGCCGGTTGATAAGGTGAATGATGCGGCTGTATCAGCGGCACCGGCTTCATCAGCTGCGCCCGCGTCTGTATCAAAGGATTATGAGAAATTTGTGATTGGTACGATGGACACAAGCAAGGATTTGATGTCATCCGATCATGGTCAGACATTGGTTGCGGCAAGCTTTGCATTTAATAACAAGTATACGGCAGCCTGCGCAGCAAATGGTGTGACACCTGAGCCGGCAGGAACTCCGGATCCTGTGACAGGAGTTACACCGGCGAAGATTGATGCCAATTATTTTAAAAATCGACTGAATTGTGAGATTATTGTATCAGCTAAGAAAGATACATCTAAACCGGGATATGACGTGATTTCGGTGAAGTATCGATATACTTATAATAAAGGCGGAGAAGCATATCCGGAAGGAATTGACGCTAATACAGTTTATGAGGATGTCGTGGCTTCTTCATCCATTAAGGTTGATAAGCTGGAGAATATTTATTTGTTCTATAATCCGTTAAATGTGAATGATAAGATCACGATGACGACAGATGATGATTATCAGCTGCAGAATAATGCAGGTGATCTGAATATGTTCATTATTGCACAGAACAGTGTGCCGGCTTCCACCAGTGACAGTGATCTTCCGACAGGATATTCGAAGCGGCCGGGAAGCTATAAGCTTCCGATCAATGGTGCGGGTTCCGGATTTGAAAACAAGATTAAATGCGTTTATACCAATTTATCCCGGACGGCTGCTATGACAGAGCTGGATGAAACGTCGACGATTGGCGGAAAAGTACAGACCGGTCCAGATGGCAATTACACTTTGGTACATTCTGAAAAGATCAATCGTGTGGCTGACATTACGGTAACCGTTGACAGCCAGGATGGAAAGACACAGAAGATTGTAGAAGTAACTGGTTCTAAGACGCAGGATTAGAGAGGAGTGAGATCATGTTCAAACGATTTTTAAAAGATAAAAGCGGATCGTCGTTGGTTTTGGTAATGATCTGCATGTCATTTCTGATCTTGCTTGCAGGAGCAGTCATTACAACAACTGTTACCAATATTTATCTCAAGGCTTCCCAGAAGGTGACACAGGAGAATTTCTATGAGACAGATTCTATACTCGACGCTGTGGCAGCGGGCATTCAGAATGAGTCCTCTGAGGCTTCCGCAAAGGCATATGAGAAAGCATTGGGAGAGTATAATGCCTCATTGACCGCTGCAGGCAGTGCAATGAGCGATAAATATGCAAAGGACTTTTTGAATCTGATGATTCAGTCTCTGACAGGCGGAGACACCTATGATGCAACAAAGACAAATTATAAATATCTGGATAGTGTTTTGCTTGGTTATCTGACCAAGGATCAGGCAAAATCGTATATCAAGCATGCAGACGATGGTACCGGTGTGACGAAAGGTGACATGGTTTTGGATGGAGATGCTTTAGTGCTTAAGGATGTAAAGGTGATCAAAGCACATGACAAACAGAAGGATTATGAGACGACATTGACAACTGACATTCGTATTGAAGTGCCAAAAATCAGTACTGATGCACACTCGGAGTATCTTGATTATGCAATTCTTGCAGATGATCAGGTGATCGCAGATAACGGTACGATTTCGGCTCAGGTAGATGGAAATGTATATTCCGGTACGGTGAATCGTGTGGCAAATGCAACATCACCACAGCCGGCAAGCGTTAAGAATAATACACCGTTAGCCGGTATCGTTATTTCCGGTGGAGCATCACTCAAGATTAATGCGGAGCAGATCATCACACGAGGTGATGTGGATGTATCCAATGGCAGCCGCTTTGAAGTTGGCAAGAGTCCATCCAGTGATAAGGCTGCACAGCTTTGGGCAGAGAATGTGATCACAAGTGGTAATAACAGCAGTAATGAAGTGACGATTGATGCTTCCTCCTATATCGCGGACGATTTGGAGATCAATGGTGAGGGTGACCGGGTTACTCTGAAAGGAAAATACTACGGTTACAATTACACGAATGACTACACAGCCGGAATAACAGGAAATAAGTTATCTACAACGGCTGCATACAGTAGTTCCATTTCAGTCAATGGTTATGATAACCAGTTGCTGATGAAGGATCTGAATGAGCTGGTGCTTGCAGGACGTACCTTTATCTCCAAGAAGACGAATGTTGGCGAGACAGCACTTGCCAATCCGGATATTGAGCTGGGTGAATCTCTGGCGGTAAAGAGCAGCCAGTTGTCATACTTTGTAGCAGCAGTAAAGGACGGATCTACCGATGGATTTGTCAAGAGAGTACAGGATCTTCCGGCAAACAATAGTGTTACGTTGGATGATGGTCAGGCGGTTCCGGGCTTTGGTAAATACTCTTTGGATGCGAAGGATTCCATTCCATGCTTTGTATTTAATGCAAACAATGAGGAGTATCTGTTCGACTATGAAGCATATGAGAACCGTATCGGTATCCCGAAGAAGAATGGTGCAAAGCAGTTTGATATAAAGGCATTGATTACAAGCGGTGCAATCAGCAAGACGACACCGTTAAAGCTGTACAGCCGTTATGATCCGAACGTCAGTGCTAATACGATCAAGTATTTCTATCTGAACTTTGACGATTCCAAGGCTGCAAGTAATTTCTTTAATCTGTTTTATGAGAATAGTTCACAGCAGACGATTTATGATGTTGTGAATAAGACATATGTAGATACCGTGGGAATTCAGCTTCCTTCCTTTGGATCAAAGGCGGGATATCTGTTATCTTCCGGTAATATCATGTACAGCGATGAGAATGATAAGGATGCCAATGGAAAGGCAAAGATCAAGCTGAAGATTGATAATGGCGGTCAGATACCATCAAGCTCCTTTAAAACATTTGCGGAGCAGAACAGTAAGCTGTATATGTCTAAACAGCTTGCATTGGTGGACGATTACGATGATGCAACCAATAGCCCGAAATGGAGACTGTATGATGACAGCGATTCCAACCGGGGTGATGATACCTTGTTAAAGAGTGGTAGTGCCGATGGAACAAATCTGTTTGCAAAGCTTGTAGATGCAAGCCAGATCAAAACTACGCAGATTGGACGTTATTCGATTACCAAGGATGATGGTTCTAACGGCGTATGCGGATACATTGTTTCAAACGGTGATGTAAAGTGGCCGGAGGATTACACGGCTAAGGGATATAATCAGGACGATCCTTGTTTTATTCTTGCAAAGGGATCTGTAACGATCAACAGCAACAAGTTTAATGGTCTGATCATTGCAGGAGATGATGTGGAATTTGCAACAAACACAACAGTATCTTCTGATTCAGAGTCCATTGAAAAAGTATTTGAGCAGGATAAGAATTCCGGTAGTCCGGCATTCTTTAATGCAATGAAAGAGTATTTCAGAAAGTCTGTAAGCTCTTCCATTGGAACGAAGGAAGATCAGGATAAGGTAAACAACGTTTCATTTGAGAACTGGAAGAAGAATGATTAATGCAGGAGGTGAAGGCAATGGATATCAGAAAAGATAAGCGCGGTTTTTCTCTAATCGAGCTGATTATTACGATGGCGATCATGGCAGTCTTTGCCGGAGCAATCATCGGTGGAATGTCATATATCAATGCCGGTAAGACCAAGAAGGCCGCTGCAAGATTGAATAATAAGATCTCCAGCATTCAGACGGCGACAATGACCAAGAAGGGTCAGACGTTCCTCTACATTTATCGGACTTCTGATGGAGTATACAGTACTGCGGTAAGCAGCAAGATTGATACAAACGGTGATGGCAATCCGGATTATCCAAAGGGATTTACACAGAGATCGGAATTAGATCAGTGTTTATCAAGTGGAAAGGTTTCCGGGGATAAGCTTTGCGACAGTACCGTGACCATTACCGGAAAGCAGGGAAGCGGTGGTTCTAACTCCGTAACGCTGAGTGAAAGTAATTTCCTCAAGTTGGCTTATTCAAAGTCAACCGGAGCATTTAATTATAGTAATGATGGTTCACTGGATACGAATGGTGAATTTACGGATGTACCATTTTACAGTATGATCGAGATGTCAGGCAAAGAGAAATTCTCAATCAAGCTGGTAAAAATAAGTGGTAAGCATTTTGTAAAGAAAGGTTAAGGGGAGGTGATTGTTCTGAACTGGAAAGATAAGAGAGGTTTTACTCTCGTGGAATTAATTATTTCAATGGCGATTCTGGCAATTGTAGGAGGTGCAATCACTCTTATGATGCAGTCGGGAAGCAGAAGCTATTCGAATACGAAAGCGGAGCTTGATCTGCAGATGGAATCCCAGACATTGATGGCACAGATGAGCACCATGATTATGGAATCAAATTGTGTCAAGTATGACAAAGACAACAATACACTGGCATTGTATCAGGTTGAGCTTAAGTCAACAGCTCTTCCGGCTGTATCAGGTACACCGGGAGCAACTCCGGTTTGTCAGCGGACAAAGACAGTAAAGGATCTGAAAGTGATTCAGTTCAAGGATGGAAAGCTCTATCTGAACGAGCACAATGCAGATGTAGCTTTACCGGCAAGCGGTGGATCGGTAAGCTGTACAGAAGATGATCTGCTTTCTGATTATATCAGTGATTTTAAAGTAGGCATCGATGGAAACAAGGTCACGGTTTCGTTTGATATGAAATCCGGTAAAAAGACTTACAAAATTGACGAGACAACAAAGGTAAGGAATGGTATGGTAGTCTATCCGTAATGGGTAGGCTGCCCTTGAACGTTATAGTGGAGTAAGGAGAGAACGGTTTGCAGTGCGAAACTGTGGAATGGAGGCTGTATCTATGAAAAAATGGTTTAAAAACTTGACGAAAGGAAAACTGGCGATTGGCGTATTGGCCTTGTGTCTGCTGGTGTTTGGCGGATATTTTGGGTATCACAAATTTATTGTAAAAGCGGATAGTATGCCAAATAGAGCAGTTGTAAATACGCTGGAAGATTATCGCAAACTTTGCACCGGAAGTGAGAACGGTGAAGTAGATAAAACACAAAATATTGCGGATGCAAATTCAAAAAATGCTTTTTTAATTTTGGAAATTGTGCCGTATTATGGTGATGCGGAGGTTGGCTATCTAATCGATGGCTGTGAGCCAATTGATCTCACGAATGTTGGAAAGTCTGTTTATGCAGCTGCCAAGGAAAGTACACGTTCTGTAGCAACAGCCGTTTTTAAGGATGAGTATGATAGAGATCGTAAGGATTATGACGATGGTTTGTATAAGGAAGATACTCGTTGGACCGTGGATGATGATTGGGTATTGACCTCCGGAAAAACAATCAAGACACATGGATATTATGAAAAAGTTGCAAATGGTGCTTCCGGTGACTTTGTCATTGATCATTATGAACAGGATACAACAGGAACCTTCTATACAAAAGATGCAGAGGGTAAGGATATTCCGGCGTATCGTCCGGTTTTTAGAAAGGCAAAAGATGGTGAGACAGGTCAGTTTAACTGGACAACACTTTATTATGCGTCAGCAGATACATTTGTTATGTCACGGTCGCAGTTTGATACATATGCTCTGAGTGAAAATAAGTATGTGGCATCGGCAGATGAAGGGATTGATTATAACCCGGGAGAAAGAGAGTATACGACAAGAGAAGACAGCGATTTCTATAGTATTTCTTATACAAATGATAAGGGAGAGAAAGTTGCTTCAGAGGGTAATACCAGTAACTTGTGGGTTAACATTGAAGGAATGCAGGTGTTAAAAGGTCATGTGGTTAACACTAATGATTTTGTGCGTACATCTTTGGATTTGGATGATGAATCAGAGACTGCGTGCAGAAATTTAAAAATTGCAGTTAAGACAATTGAACCTCAGGAATTAAAGAAACATCCGGAATGGATTGACTACGCGGATTTGTTATATATGCATCAGAAAACATCAGTTGGTACCTTCCCGGATTTATGGTGTAATGCAAATTTGGATAAGTATCATCGAAATAAAGATGTACTTGGAGAGTCATATTATAAGGATAAGGATCCGTTTATCATTGAAGCGGATGGAACGGTGAAATCCAAGAGTACAGATAAATCAATAAGAGAAGCGTTATTGAATTCTAATTTTATCTCTGATAACGATTGGGGTTGGACAGTAGCGAAGAAATTATTCTTCAAGATCAATCAGTTGGAGACATATGATGGGAGCGGAAAGTATGGATTTGCTCCATTATTGACTTCAAATGATATGATGAATGATTTGAAGGGACTTTCCGGGAATAGCAGATATAATGCTGATGATTTAAAGACAGTAACGAATCAGCATTTAGATTATACTACCATGGAGGTCGGAATTCCTAAAACTCCTTGGACTCCAGGTGAAAATACTGGTAAATATACAGATACAGGTACTAATTGTGGTATGTATAAATTCTTAATCATGAATTTTTTAATGAAACAGGAGAATTTTTACAATTACTTCTTCCAGACAGAAAGAGATGCTGGAGGAAAGGTCATTACAGAAAATGGTGATATATCCTACTGTAGTCCGCAAAAAAGTGCTGATGCACAGGAATATTGGAATCCTGATGCATTTCTTCCTGTTGCGGAGGGCAATGATTATACAAATCTGACAGATGCGCAGAGAGAGCGGTATTCAATATATTATTCACAGGGATCATATCTGCAATTCCCTACACCGGGTCTTGCCGGTGCTACGTTCATTTATAACTCAGATACATCCTTGTCACAGGGATTTAATAATGCCAGAATTGATGAAACAGATTCAACCAAGGAGGCATTTGACTGGTTTGAGAAAGAGTATGGTGAGAGACCGGATAAGCTGACCCCGGCACAGATGGTACATTATCTTCTGCAGTATAAGAGACATGGTAATGACGATGATGATGTTGGAACCAGAGACAAAGAGACAATGCATGTATTGGAGATTGAGCCATGTGCAGATTACTTTATTACAGAAAAGTATCTTGTTGGAACATATCTTCCGGCATCACGTTTCAAAGGTAAGATTGAAGTAGACCATATGACTACCGCTGAGTTTAATGGATCAAAGCGTGATATCAATGGATATTATGACTTGATTTATATCGGGGATAATATTGGTAAATTTAATACGACAACTACGCAGAATAATGGCGTTAACTATACCAATACCGCATATAATGACAGTAATTTGGATAAGTATGTATATCTGCATGTTGGTGATAAATCAGGAGATGTACGTTCTTCCGGTAATGATATTTCCAAACTGAAGAATGAACAGCTTCAAAAGTATGCAGAAGGTGGAAATGCGTTGGTACTTGCTGACAGTTTGGCAACGTTTAAGTGGGACACAAACGATACAACAAAGATTTCGGATTCATACAAGAATAATTATTTGTCGATTGTTGATTCAACTTCACAAATGCATGCACTTCTGGAAAAATTAAAGAGTGCTAACAATGCAAATAAATTTAGAAAGAATAACATCTGTGCGCTTTCGAAGCTGAGTGTTAAGTTCCTAAGCGAGAATTGTCTGAATTATATGAAAAATGGATTTTCGCTTCCTGCGAAAACTAAAACAGGATTAACCACTAAGAAGTATAAGGAATTAACCACTCGTTATAAAGATTATGTTGGTCTTTACAGTAAGATAACATCTACTCCGGATCGATATGTTTCGGACGATGGAATGGCAGATAGCAATGAAGTTAATCCGGCAAAGGCAAAACAGTTGGCGTTGACCGATCCACAATTGAACTTCAGCTTTATCATTGGTGATCAGTCATCAGACTATGCAGTACGTATGTATATTGATCTGAATGGCGATGGTAATATTTCTGACGACGAGTTGGTTCAGGATACATTTGCAAATAATTCAGGTTCTCCATATAAATTTGTTGGAGAGGATGCAAAGGATGCCGATGGAAATGTATTCAAAGACAAGAGTGGCAATGCAATTCAGGTTCCAGCAGCGCAGAACTATATTTATGATTTTAGCAGCAATAAGAGACTGTATCTGAATAAGACCAAAACTTCGGGTGCTGTTTCCTGGAAATTTGTATTATATAATACAAAGACTAAAGAAAATTATCAGTCAGTAACGGGAACATCATTTTATAAGCGCTCTGATGGAAAGACAACATCAATCAAAGCATTACAGATTCTCGAAGATGATCAGATGAACAGTCAGGCAAATTTGGAGAATCAGCTTGCAGGAAGCGGATTGTTCAAGGATTGGGTTGATAAGTTGAATGATACCATTGGTTTGGATGAGAACTATAAAGTAACAGTTAAGACAGTAAGTCTGACAGATTTCAATTCACAGCTTCAGGCAGGGACAATCGGTGGTGCTAACGGAGAGGATTATAATTGTTATATAGTCAGCTGCTCTACTAAACTATTCGGCGATAATGCATATAAGGATGCAGCAGATTATGTATCCTCAAGGGCAAAAGCGGGTGCTTCTGTTGTAGTAACCGGTGAAACAATTGATGACAGTAATAAATCATCAGAAGTAAAAGATATCCTTAACATGAGCCGTTTTACAGATGATTTGAAGTTGTATGGCGATATCAAGGACACTGCGAAGAAACCAAAAGAGACAGACAAGGAATATGATAATAAAAATAAATTAGAATATACCTATGCAAAGGTTATGAAGGAGGGATCCGGAAAATACAAAGTATATAATAACAAGCTTTGGAAAGATGTCGATTACAATAAGGTTGCTAAGGCGAAGACGATTAGTAGAAACAATATAGGAAGCCTTACAACATACCCATATACTATTAGTAGTTCTGTTGATATTGCGTCATCAGCAGCTCAGGTGTACCAGTTGAACATGAATAATGAAGGATTGGTTGTCTGGTATTCATTGGGACCGGATGGTGATGGCGATGATACAGAGTATGGTATTTCGCCAAGGGATGCATCGAATAACTATTATTTGTATTCGGTTGAGAATATCACATATGATATGATAGATCTCGCAAATACAACAAGTGATCTGGAGATGAAGTTATTTATTAATACATTGCGAGGAAGTGATGTATCTCCAGCAGTAAGAGTAGATTCTGCTAAGACAGTGGATGCCAACTATAGAGATTTTGATGTTTCTGAAGTAACAGATGATTACTTCCCGAAGCAGGACTCTGATGCCATCAAGAAGTCGGAAGATGGTTCTGAGATGACTGTATTCAAGGGAGTAATTCAGCCGAATGGCAGTGATTACCGTGATTATAAGTCAAACTCTAAGATTGTAAAGGGAGACAGTCAGAGTCAGGGCAGTGGTGGTAAGATTGATGATGACACTACTATTACGCCTGCACCTGCTACACCGACACCTAAACCGAAGAGAGAGCCGGAAATATTAACACAAAAAGTGAATAGTTGGGATGATATTAAGTCTTATCGTTCCGAGAATGGCTCGCAGTTTAAGGGATGGGATAATAGTAGTATATTAGTGATTGATTATAAATCTAATGCTGCTGGTAACTCTTGGTATAATGACGGAGTTGGTTACATAAAGGACAAAAATGGAACGACAGTGTTGACGTTACCGAATAAAACACAAGTATACAAGATCACTCTTGGTCAATTGAAAGAGAAATATGGCTTAGATAAAAACGATGATATTGGATATTTTAATATTGAAGCTAGAGACGGATGTTGTATTAGTATCAATTTGATTGGTATTTTTGAGGATGAAGAGCAGTATAAGGACTATAAAAATGGTGGGTCCTCTGAAGATGAAGATACTTCTGGAACAGGTGAGTCTATTATTGACAAAGAGTCCCAGAAGGATATTTATGGAACTCACGATTCGTATGACTTGCTGGCAACTCCGGCGCCGAAATATATTCCTGACACGGCTACACATCGTGTATCGTTTACACCATATACAAACGCAACGGATTGTGTTAACGTTAATTCGTTTAAGATTTCTATGGTGACAGCAAGTGCATCAAACCTTGGAACTTCTAAGGAAAAGACAGTTAGCTATGTGGATGAGATTTATCAGAAGGTAACGACTGCGACCGGTAAGTATGTATGGAAGTTCACAGCCAATAAAGATCATACGTTTACGTTGAAAGAAGGTAATTTCCTGAAAGATAGAACGCAGTATTTCTTCTTTAGTGATGACAACTATATTAATACGACAACAACGTATGACAATGATAATACAAGATGGGTACGTTTCGATATTTCGAACCGTAGAAAGTCAGCAATCAGTTATCTGCATCTCTATTATGAAGGAAATGTAGATACAACATATGTATTTGATCTGGATTAATCAGATGATATAAGCGTGGTTTATAAACCACTGTAGAGAGGGCTCTGTGCAGCAATGCGCAGAGCCTTTTTAATATATAGGAAAATGCCTGTAACGTAGCGTTATTTCAACGAGAATTGCGAAGCAATTCTTGGAGGGCAAAACGCTGGTTTTGCCCTTTTGTGTGGTCGTCAGGTCGTTCGTCATTGACGTTTATTATAATGTAGAAAAATACTGCAAGGTTTTGGCTATTATGACGAAGCGTGCCGTGTGGCAAACGGCATCAGTTTATCGAAAATTTATCAAATCCAGCAACTTGTCTAAAAAACAGTGCTATTTTCGTCAATATGGAGAAAAGGTATTTTTATCTCGACAGTGTTCGGCAACCGTGCTACAATCCGTACAAAGTATATATAAGCATAAGGATAGCCGGTGTTGATTTACGGAAGGCATAATGGTATGATTAAAATGTACATAATTTATGGGGTGTTTCTATCAAGTGGAGTAATAATATAGTAGATAGAATTGGATCGGTCCGGCATGGTAACTGTGATAACAGATTGTCAAAACAGGACTGTACCAGGGATATTTTCTCTGTTTTGGCTTACATTTTCAGAGAAAGTGAGAATTGTGTATGAAAGCAAATGATGGTGTAAATTACAATCGAAATTACAAAGACACATTGTTTCGGAAGCTATTTGGTGAGAACAGGGAGAATGCACTGAGTTTGTACAACGCAGTCAATGGAACACATTATACCAATGCGGAGGATTTGGAATTTACCACGTTGGATGATGTTGTCTATATGAAAATGAAGAATGATGTATCATTTATATTTGGAAATTATCTGAATCTTTATGAACATCAAAGTACATTGAACCCGAATATGCCATTGCGTGGGTTGTTGTATTTTGCAGATATGTATCGTCAGATTATACCTGCGAGTGAACGCATTTATGGTAGCAAATTGCAGGAGATTCCGGCACCAAAGTATATTGTATTTTATAATGGAACAGACCGGCTTGAGGGGGGGCGAAAAGTGTTGCATTTGTCTGATGCGTTTCGTCCCTTTGGTGTTAGTGAGGGGTTTGAATGGACAGCAACGGTGATAGATATTAATTATGGAGCTAATGCAGATATTATGGAGAACTGTAAGGTTCTTTCTGAGTATGCTCAGTTTATTGCCAAGATCAGGGAGGAATGCGGCAGATTGGAGAAAGCAAAATCAAACAATCAGGATATTTTAAGGCAGGCGATTGATGCGGCAACAGAGTATTGTATTCAGAATGATATCCTAAAGGATTTTTTAGAAAAAAATCGAAAGGAAGTGATGGATGTGTGTTTAACAGAATTTAATCAGGAACGTTACAATCAGATTGTGCGTGAAGAGGGACGTGAAGAAGGTGAAGTGATAGGATACATCCATATGGGAGAGAAAATGGGGCTTACATCACAGGACATTATACGATTTATCGTGGAGGAAACAGAGATTTCACAGGAGGAAGCCAAACGCCTATATGAGGAATATAAGGGGAAATAAGATGTGTTGATGGAATAGGAATGAATAGGGTAGAATTCATTTTGAAATTTATTTTCTTTGGAGATTTGACTTGCTAAGAATATGAAAAAAGAGTATAGTGATTATATCTGTTAGATTCCAATGAAAAGAGTAGGAGGACATCGATATGAAGGTTTTAGTGACAGGAGGAGCTGGTTTTATTGCCAGTCATACGAACGTGGAGCTTTTAGAGGCTGGATTTGATGTGGTGGTCATTGATAATCTGGTGAATGCAAGCAAGGAGTCCATTCGTCGTGTGGAGAAGCTTACAGGGAAGAACGTGCCTTTTTATGAGGAAGATCTGATGCATGAACAGGCGGTTTATGACATTTTTGAGAAAGAGAACTTTGATGCGGTGATCCATTTCGCTGGTCTGAAGGCAGTGGGTGAGTCCTGCCAGAAGCCGTTGGAATATTTTGATAATAATATTACAGGAACATTGAATCTCCTGAAGGCAATGAGAAAATATGGCGTTAAGAATCTGGTATTCAGTTCTTCCGCGACCGTATATGGTTTGCCGAAGACCGTGCCGATCACAGAGGATTTCCCATTGTCAGTATCCAATCCATATGGACGTACGAAGCTGATGATCGAGGATATGCTTCGTGATATTTATAAGGCGGATGACAGCTGGAATATTGCACTGCTTCGTTATTTCAATCCAATTGGAGCACATGAGAGCGGTGAGATCGGAGAGGATCCGAATGGCATTCCGAACAATCTGCTTCCATATGTGGCAAAGGTTGCAGCAGGACAGTTAGAGTGTGTTCATGTATTTGGTAACGATTATAATACGCCGGACGGTACCGGTGTGCGTGATTATATCCACGTTGTTGATCTTGCTAAGGGGCATATTAAGGCGTTGGAGAAGCTGGAGCAGAATCCGGGTCTTGTTACATACAATCTTGGTACCGGTGTTGGATACAGTGTACTGGATATCATTCATAACTTTGAGAAGGCATGCGGTAAGGAGCTTCCATATGTGATCGATCCGCGCAGACCCGGAGATATTGATATCTGTTATGCAGACTGCACGAAGGCGAAGGAAGAGCTTGGCTGGGAGGCACAGTATGGCATCGATAAGATGTGTGAGGATGCCTGGAGATGGCAGAGCAAGAATCCAAACGGATATCGCAGTTAATTTGACAACAGATATATTCCATGATATACTTGGATTTGTAAGTTTCGTGAGTTGATAACCATGAGAGATTTAGAATTGAATATTTCATGATTTGATGACCATGATATATTTGGAATTGAGTAGTTCAAGAGTTGATAACCGCGAGACACTTCAACACATATAAATGCGAGGAAGGGAAGAAGTAGTACCAGAGGAAACCTACAGAAAGCAGCCGGTTGATGAGAGGCGCAGGGGCATCCTGATATGAATACATCCTAGAGCAGCCGGCTGAAGGTTACAGTAGGTCCGGACGGTATTGCACTCCGTTATTGTGCAGGGATATAGAGGTATCCTGCAGAGCTTCTCATCGTGAGGTGAGGAGGAATAAAGGTGGTAACACGATTACATCGTCCTTTATCGGCATTTGCCGGTAAAGGACTTTTTTTGTGCAAAAATGCATAGAATCAAAAAGAAAGGAAAAGAACAATGACAACTTACGACGAATTAGTAGCAAGAGGTTTGATCGCTCAGGTAACGGATGAGGAGGAGATCAAGGAATTAGTTAATGACGGAAAGGCTGTCTTTTATATTGGTTTTGACCCGACAGCAGACAGTCTTCATGTAGGTCACTTTATGGCACTCTGTCTGATGAAGCGTCTACAGATGGCTGGTAATAAGCCGATCGCATTGATCGGTGGTGGTACTGCAATGATCGGTGATCCGAGTGGTCGTACCGATATGCGTCAGATGATGACAAAGGAGACGATCGCACACAATGTTGACTGCTTTAAGAAGCAGATGAGCCGTTTCATTGATTTCTCTGATGGAAAAGCACTTATGGTCAACAATGCAGACTGGCTTTTGGATCTGAATTATGTGGAGCTTCTTCGTGATGTAGGACCACATTTCTCTGTAAACCGTATGCTTACCGCAGAGTGTTACAAGCAGCGTATGGAGCGTGGTTTGAGCTTTTTGGAGTTTAACTACATGATCATGCAGAGCTATGACTTTTACGCACTGTTCCGGAAATATGGCTGTAATATGCAGTTCGGCGGTGATGATCAGTGGAGTAACATGTTAGGTGGTACGGAGTTGATCCGTCGTAAGCTTGGTAAGGATGCGTATGCAATGACGATCAATCTTCTTTTGAACTCTGAGGGTAAGAAGATGGGTAAGACACAGTCCGGTGCGGTATGGCTGGATCCGAACAAGACGTCTCCGTTTGATTTCTACCAGTACTGGAGAAATGTGGCAGATGCAGATGTACTCAAGTGCCTGCGTATGCTGACATTCCTGCCATTAGAGCAGATTGAAGAGATGGATCACTGGGAGGGAAGCCGTCTCAATGAGGCAAAAGAGATCCTAGCATTTGAGCTGACCAAGCTGGTTCACGGTGAGGAAGAGGCACAGAGGGCACAGGAAGGCGCGAGAGCACTGTTTGCCGGTGGCGGAAATACTGCCAATATGCCTGAGGTTCAGCTTAGCGATGAGGATTTTGAAAATGGTGAGATCGGTATTCTCAGACTCCTTGTGAAGGCTGGTCTGGCGTCCTCCAACGGAGAAGCACGCAGAAATGTTGAGCAGGGCGGTGTCTCCGTGGATGGTGAGAAGATTACTGACGTGAAAGCACAGATCGCAAAGGACAGCATCGGTGAGGACGGAATTGTTCTCAAGCGTGGTAAGAAGAAATTTATGCGTATTGTGGTAAAATAATCATTTGAAATTGCACTTAAAAGTGTCAATAAAGAATTTAGAAGTTTTTAATCAATAATGTCCATGAATTGGACAAAAATATACCGGTTCCCCAAAGTTCGTGATGATTGGCAGGTATCCAGAGGTCTGGAAGCTTATCAATCAGCGGATGATTGGGAAACCGGTTTTGTTTTAAAAAAAATTAATCCATACATAAAAGAGAAAGGATCTGTGCATACACATCTTCGTTTTTCTCTTTGAAACGGCGGCAGACATCAACTGCCTCCTCTTCGCTGGTTACATTCAGTGAAACTTCAAGAAGCTTGCTGCCACGTTCGTAAATGCAGCCGGTAGCAAGGTACTCGTTCGGACGGATCATCGTGTAATCGGTCTTGATGGAGGTTGTCTCCACGATCGCAAGACGGTTTTTTTCGAGATATTCATCAATCTGGCGGCAGGTATCCGTAGGAAGCTGATTACCAAAGAAACGAAGCGTCTCCTTGCCGATCTCCGCAATGGTGTAGTAGGATTTTTCGTGTGTCTGATCCACGAGGATCATGGCATCCTCCGTAAGCTCCGATAAGGTCTGCTGAATAGACAGATAATCGGTATATCCCGTTTCCAAAATGAAATCAGAGAGAATAGCATTTGGCATAGGCTGGTCTGCCTGATTCAGAAAATATAGGATGATCAGCTTATATAGCTGCAGCGACTCTGGTGTCATAATGGTACCTCCTTTGCGTTTTATATAAGGCATCCCTGATAGAGATGGGTTTGTTTCATCTGATGTGCGATGGTATTTAAAATATCGCGCTTGTGCAGACTCCATGTCGGAGCCAGTAAAAGATCCTTTGGCCCGTCCCCTGTAATGCGGTGTACCACGATATCCGGTGAGAGATGGGCAATACAATCAAGTAGGATAGCAATATATTCGTCTTTTGTCAATGGGGCAATGAGACCTTTTTGCCAGTCATCGGCAAGTGTTGTTCCTTGCAGGATGTGAAGCAGTTGTAATTTGATACCGTTAATCCCAAGTGTGTTCAGGTAGCGGATCGTTTCCAGCATGTCCTCAGGTGTTTCTCCGGGAAGTCCGAGAATGACATGGACGATCACCGGAATGCCGCATTCTTTAAGGCTTTGAACTGTCTCCTCAAAGCAGGAGAGCGGATAGCCTCTGCGGATCAGCTTTGCCGTGCGTTCATGCATTGTCTGCAGCCCCAGTTCGATCCAGACCGGTTTTTGCTGATGACACGTTGCAAGCAGCTCATAAGTCTCTGATGTAAAGCAGTCCGGACGTGTGGCAATGGATACGCCGGCAACAAGAGGATGGGACAATGCTTCCTCGTAGAGAGGACGCAGATAGGAAATGGGAGCGTAGGTATTGCTGTAGGATTGAAAATAAGCAATATAACGGTTTCCACAATATTTCCGGCTGTCTTTTAGCCGGCGGATCCCCTCATCAATCTGGCGAGTCACAATGCCTGCATGATATGTGAGAGCAGAGTGAACGAGCGCACCATGAACCGAAACAGGAGATAAGCAATCTCCGGTCATATTGCGTGGAACTGCAAAATCACCGGAACCTCCTTCACTGCAGAAGCTGCAGCCGAGCCTTCCTTTCGTGCCGTCCCGGTTGGGACAGGTCATACCGCCATCAATCGCGATCTTGTACAGCTTTTCTCCAAACTGCTGTTTTAAATAACAGTCCAGAGAGTAGTAGGGCTTTCCGTTCCATTGTCTGCAATGCATTTCGTAAGCAGCTTCCTCAGGGGAATGACTTCGTCGGTGTCTGCCCATCTTAGTGAATGTGATCCTTGATCGCCCGGGATACAACCTCGGCAACGCGTGGATCAAACGCTTCCGGAAGAATATTATCTTCGTTTAGATCTTCATCGGCAACAAGTCCTGCAATGGCATAGGAAGCGGCAAGCTTCATTTCCTCAGTGATCTGGCCGGCACGTCCCTCGAGAGCACCCTTGAAGATGCCCGGAAATGCAACAACATTGTTGACCTGATTTGGAAAATCGGAGCGACCGGTACCAACGACACGCGCACCGGCTTTCTTCGCAACATCCGGCATGATCTCCGGTACAGGGTTTGCCATGGCAAACAGAATGGCGTCCCTGTTCATAGAAGCAACCATCTCCGGTGTGACGATGTTTGGTGCGGATACACCAACGAAAATATCAGCACCCTTGAGTGCATCGGCAAGAGTACCTGTCTTGCCGGTCAGGTTGGTAACCTCCATCATGTCCTTCTGCATCCAGTTAAGATCGGCAGATTCCTTGGAAAGGATACCGGACTTATCACACATAACCACATCCGGGAAACCGAAACGAAGCAGCAGCTTGGTAATCGCAACTCCGGCAGATCCGGCACCGTTGACAACAACGTGGCAGTCCTTTTTCTTTTTATTGACAACCTTCAGTCCGTTCATGATACCGGCGAGAACAACAATTGCTGTACCGTGCTGGTCATCGTGAAAGACAGGAATATTTAATGCTTTCTTGAGACGCTCCTCAATTTCGAAGCAGCGTGGTGCGGAGATATCCTCCAGATTGATGCCGCCGAAAGCAGGAGCAATATTGATCACGGTCTGGACAATCTCATCCGTATCCTGGGTATCGAGGCAGATCGGAAATGCATTGACACCGCCAAACTCTTTAAAAAGGACAGCCTTTCCTTCCATAACAGGCATTGCAGCCTCCGGACCGATATTACCCAGTCCTAAAACAGCACTTCCGTCAGAAACGACGGCGACGGTGTTCGACTTGATGGTGTATGTATATGCCGCTTCCTTATCCTCGGCAATGACTTTGCATGGTTCAGCAACGCCCGGAGTATATGCAAGTGCCAGATCCTCTCTGGATTTCACCTGACATTTCGGTGTTGTTGTGATTTTTCCGTTCCATTCTTTGTGAAGCGATAATGCTTTTTCTTTGAGATCCATAATTCAATCCAAACCTTTCTATAAACGTGTTCTTGGCGTAAGCCATATAAATCAATCATATCATATTTTATATATGAAAACAAGAAAATCCGGTTGGGTATTTACAGATTGGGAATTTTTGTATATACTTAAGAAAATTGATCTGTCAGACGGAATTCATTTGTTCTATTGTTGATTATTTCAGAGTTTATTTCGTTGAAGATTCATTAAATTTCAGAGGATATATAATTAAATAGTTATTCCAAATGGAGGTAATGCATGGAAGAGTTAGAAAAAATGTCATTGGTGGAGTTACGTTTGTATGGCAGAAAGCTTGGCATGAAGAACGCAACGACATTTAAGAAAAAGGAATTGATCGGAGAGATTCAAAAAATTCTGGCATCCGGGGAGGCACCGGAAGCAGAGAAAACTGCGAAAAGTTCTGCAAAAGGTTCAAGAGAGAAGAAATCAGATACGACCGAGGGGAAAAGAACAGCAAAGACAACGGCAAAGCCGGCAGGAAGAAGAACAGAGAGACGTCCGGCAAGAAAGAATGATTATGAGGACAGAGGTGCGGCAGGAAGCAGAGCACCAAGACCGGTTGTCCGTGGCGGATACACCTCGAATCTGCAGGAAATGCATACCGTTCGTGAGGACCGCAGATATGGATCCGGCAGAGATAACCGTTATAACCGCGACGAGAGAAGTAACGGACGTGAAGACCGCTACAGCCGTGACGAGAGGAATAACGGACGTGAGGACCGCTATAGCCGTGACGAGAGAGGTAACGGACGTGAGGATCGCTACAGCCGCGATGAGAGAAGTAACGGACGTGAAGACCGCTACAGCCGTGACGAGAGAGGTAACGGACGTGAGGAGCGCTACAGCCGTGATGAGAGGAATAACGGACGTGAGGACCGCTACAGCCGTGATGAGAATGGAAATAACCAGGAAAACTACAGTACACATGACAGGAATGCGGCTCATGATGATTCACAGCATACCGGTCATGTAAATATGAGAGGCGATGCAGCGACGATGCCGTTTTCTGAGCTGGCACAGCTTGACAGTGGCGAGACAAAGACAGGTATTCTTGAAGTAATGCCGGAGGGATATGGTTTTGTGCGCTGCGACAATTATCTGCCGGGCGAGGCGGATGTTTATGTATCTCCTGCAATGATACGCCGTTTTGGTCTGCGCACCGGTGATATTCTTGTGGGCAATACAAGAATTAAGAATCAGAATGAGAAGTTCAGCGCACTGCTTTATGTGAATACGGTCAATGGCTTTAGTCTGGAGGAGACGGCGGCAAGAGCGAAGTTTGAAAATCTTACCCCGATCTTTCCGAATGAGCGGATCCGCCTGGAGGTGCCGGGAGCCGGTAACAGTAATATTTCCATGAGAATGATGGATCTGATCTCGCCGATCGGAAAAGGACAGAGAGGAATGATCGTATCCCAGCCGAAGACCGGTAAGACGACACTGTTAAAGCAGGTAGCAAAATCAGTCACACATAATCATCCGAATATGCATCTGATCGTTCTTCTGATCGATGAGCGTCCGGAGGAGGTGACCGATATCAAGGAATCGATTCAGGGAGAGAATGTAGAAGTGATCTATTCGACCTTTGATGAGCTTCCGGAAAATCATAAGCGTGTATCGGAAATGGTGATCGAGCGTGCAAAACGTCTGGTGGAGCACGGCGGTGATGTGATGATTCTTCTGGATTCCATTACACGTCTGGCGAGAGCGTATAACCTGACTGTTCAGCCAAGCGGTCGTACATTATCCGGTGGTCTTGATCCGGCAGCACTTTACATGCCGAAGCGTTTCTTTGGTGCGGCGCGTAATATGCGCGAGGGCGGAAGTCTGACCGTGCTTGCAACAGCACTGGTGGATACCGGCAGTAAGATGGATGATGTTGTGTTTGAGGAGTTTAAGGGAACCGGTAACATGGAAATGGTTCTGGATCGAAGTCTTTCTGAAAAGCGCCTCTTCCCGGCAATCGATCTGCCGAGATCCAGCACGCGAAGAGACGATCTTTTGTTAGATCAGGAGGAGCTTGAGGCGAATTTCCTGATCCGTAAGGCGTTTGGCGGTTCCAAGTCTGAGGAGGCAGTGGAAAATATTATTTCCATGTTCCGCAAGACAAAAGATAATAAGGAACTGATCCAGCTTGTCAAAAAAGTGAAAATTGTCTGAGAAAAATGCTTGCATTTGAAATTATGCTATGATATACTGAGTAAGTTGTGTGTAAGTAATAGGTTATCCCTGTCAGGATAACGAAAGGAGGTTACTAACATCATGAGAGAAGGAATTCATCCTAATTATTATCAGGCAAAGGTTGTCTGCAACTGTGGAAATGAGTTTGTAACAGGTTCTACAAAGGAAGAGATCCATGTAGAAATCTGCTCTAAGTGCCATTCATTCTACACCGGACAGCAGAAGGCTGTTAAAGCTCGTGGTGCGATTGATAAGTTCAATCGTCGTTATGGCATTAACGCAAACTAGCGGGATATCTGGCCGGTTTTCCGGTCTTTCAAATGGTCACAGTACCTTTGTGGTATTGTGACCATTTGTGTTAAAAACAGTTTTCGTTGGAATGCATTATTGAGGAAGGATAATTACTATGAAATCATCAGGAATTGGCGGGCAGGCAGTGCTCGAGGGCGTTATGATGCGCAACCACGACAAATACGCCGTGGCAGTCAGAAAGCCCGATGGAGAAATTTCTGTTAAAAACTGGGACACACGAAGTATCCGGGAACGCAATATTTTGCTGCGGCTTCCGATCATCAGAGGTGTTGTCGCATTTATAGAGTCGTTGGTGCTTGGAATTAAGACGCTGACGTATTCCTCCGGCTTTCTGGAGGAGGAAGAGGAACGTTCCCTGCAGCAGGGAGAGACGCAGGTGTCAGACCGGAGAGAGGTTCTGGAGAATGTTCTGATCGTGACATTGTCTATTTTGCTGGCAATCGGATTTTTTATGATCCTGCCGTTTGCCGTGTCGGAGCTGTTTCGTGGCAAGGTGCATTCGCAGACAATGCTCACAGTGATCGAGGCTGCATTGAAGATGCTTCTGTTTCTCGGGTATGTGGTTGCAATATCATTTCTAAGTGATATTAAGCGTACCTTTATGTATCATGGCGCAGAACATAAGACGATCAACTGCGTGGAGAACGGACTTGATCTGACGGTTGAGAATGTACGGACACAGTCGAGATATCACAGACGATGCGGGACAAGTTTTCTGCTTGTGGTAATGATCGTCAGTATTATCTTTTTTATGTTTATAAGGATTGACAATCTGTGGCTTAGGATGCTGTATCGTATTCTGCTGATCCCGGTTGTAGCGGGTGTTTCCTTTGAATTCATCCAGTTTGTCGGTAATTCGGATAATCCGGTGGTTCTGTTTCTTGGAAAGCCGGGAATGTGGCTGCAGAAGCTGACGACCAGGGAGCCGGATGACGGAATGATCGAGGTTGCAATCGCATCGGTAGAGGCAGTATTTGACTGGAGAGCCTATCAGGCAGGGATCCGGAAGGAATTAAGCAGACGCAAGCGTCATAAGAAGCATCGTGAGCGGGAAGAAAAGAAGGTCATTCCGGAAGATATTGTTCAGGATGCCGATTACGAGCAGTCCTTCGCCGCACCGGATCCGGAGACTTCCATGGAGCTGAGTGCAGAGGATGAGAAAGCCTTTGACAGACCGCAGGAAAGCAAGAAGGCAGAGAAAGCTTCCACAGCAAAGAAGTCGAAGGCAGAAGAGGAAGCAAAGGAAGAGAAGACTTCAGCAACACAGAAGAAATCAAGGACAGAAAAGGCGGAGAAATCTTCCACAGCAAAGAAGCCGAAGGCAGAAGAGGAAACGAAGGACGAGAGGACTTCAGCGACAGAGAAGAAGACCGTGGCAAAAGAAGAGAAGGTCTTTGTAGTGTCTGAGAAAGAAACCGAGGCAGCAGTCAGGGAAGAAAAGGCTGTCCGGAAAGAAAGCAGAAAATCTGACCGCAGACCGGCGAAAAAGAAAAGTATTTTTGATAAGCTTCCACGTTCCAAGAAGCGCCGTGAACTGGAGGAGCGCGAAGCAAGATACCGCAACCGTGCGGCAGAGCGTATGCGCCAGATCAAGGAGCAGGAGGAAAGAGAGGCTGCTCATGAGCGGGCATATCAGGAGGCGAGAAAGCGGACGGCAGAACGAATTGCAGCAACGCAGGAGCTGCCAAAGCTGCAGCTTGATCAGGATAAGGACGAGCTGAAGAGTCTGGATCGTTTCTTCGATGATAAATAGCAGCCGGCGTCTGACGGGGGTTGGAAAGGAATGAGTGTTTGCGTGGTCTATAGAGAGCTTCTGGAAGAAGGAAAGCACATTCTGGCTCAGGCAGAAATTGTCGATGCGGAATGTGATGCATGGCTTTTGCTTGAGCATGTCAGTGGAATGAACCGGGCGCAGTTTTTTCTGCATCAGCAGGATACGGTGCCGGATGAATTGGAAGCGGATTATCGGGGAATGCTCCGAAAAAGAGCAGAACATATTCCATTGCAGCATTTGACGGGGACACAGGAGTTTATGGGACTTGAGTTTCAGGTGTCACCGGATGTGCTGATTCCGAGACAGGATACAGAGCTTCTGGTGGAGAAGCTGCTGCCGCATGTACAGGGAAAACGGGTACTTGATGTGTGTACCGGTTCCGGTTGTATTGCGATATCGTTAGCCGTGCTTGGAAAGCCGGAGCAGATGGACGCAGTGGATCTTTCTGAGAAGGCACTTATCCAGGCCGGAAAGAATGCAAAGAGGCTTGGAGCGGACGTTTCGTTTTACCGGAGTGATATGCTGGATGAGATCAACGGCAGGTATGATGTGATCGTATCAAATCCGCCGTATATTGCATCTGATGTGGTAGATGAACTGATGCTGGAGGTGCAGGAGCATGAGCCACGCATGGCATTGGACGGCGGTGCAGATGGACTTGATTTTTACCGCAGGCTGCTTGCACAGGCACCGGAACGGTTATTGTCCGGCGGACTTCTCGCCGTGGAGATCGGATATGACCAGCGGGAGGCTGTGATGGAGTTATTCCGGGAGCAGGGATTTACGGATGTGTATTGTGACCGTGATCTGTGCGGCAATGACAGAGTAGTAATGGGAAGATATCAATAAATTGGACTGATAAGGAGGAAAACAATGTTTGATCGTTTAGAGGATTTGGCGCGGAGTCTGGAAGAAATTAATATGCAGCTTACGGATCCGGATGTCATTAATGACCAGAATAAGTATCGTCAGCTCATGAAGGAGCAGAGCGAGCTGACCCCGATCGTGGAGAAGTATCAGGAATACCGTGCGGCAAAGGACGGCATTGAGGAAAGTCTGCAGCTTCTTGAGGAAGAGAATGACGAGGAAATGCGTGAGCTTGCCAAGGAAGAGCTGTCAGAGTGCCGTGCAACGGTAGAAAAGTGCGAGCAGGAGCTTAAGATCCTGATGCTGCCCAAGGATCCGAATGATGATAAGAATGTTATCGTGGAGATCCGTGGCGGTGCCGGAGGAGATGAAGCAGCACTTTTTGCGGCAGATCTGTTCCGTATGTATTCGAAGTTTGCCGAGACGAATCACTGGAAGGTAGAAGTGATGAGTGCCAACGAAAACGGAATCGGTGGATTTAAAGAAATAGTATTTATGGTAAATGGTCTGGGAGCGTATTCCAAGCTGAAATATGAGAGTGGTGTACATCGTGTACAGCGTATTCCATCCACCGAGTCCGGCGGAAGAATCCATACCTCTACGGCAACCGTAGCGATCATGCCGGAGGTAGAAGAGGTTGACGTACAGGTTGATCCGAAAGATTGTAAGATCGATGTATTTCGTGCATCCGGAAACGGTGGTCAGTGTGTCAATACGACAGACTCTGCGGTACGAATCACACATATTCCGACCGGAATTGTCGTTTCCTGTCAGGATGAGAAATCGCAGCTCAAGAATAAGGACAAGGCGATGAAGGTACTGCGTTCCAGAATTTATGATCTGGAGCGGGAGAAGGCGGAGAGCGAGCAGTCAGCAGAGCGCCGCAGCCAGGTTGGTACCGGTGATCGTTCCGAGAAGATCCGTACCTACAATTTCCCGCAGGGACGTGTGACCGATCACCGTATTAAGTTTACAAGTCATCGTCTGAATGAGATCCTTGATGGAGATCTGACCGAGCTTCTTGATAATATCATTGCGGTGGATCAGGCGGCGAAGTTGGCGAAGATGAATGAAGAAGCATAAAATAATGCGTGTAAGCTCAGCATTTGACAAAAAACTAAACCGATTATTAAATACAGAGGAATCAAGATAATGGAATTTTGGGATATATACGATGAGAATAAACAGCGTACCGGACGCACGATGAAACGCAACGACTGGTGTCTGAAGGAGGGAGAGTACCATTTGTCTGTACTCGGAGTGATCAGGCGCCCGGACGGAAAGTTCCTGATCACAAAGCGTGCCATGGATAAGGAATGGGCACCGGGCTGGTGGGAAGTTCCGGGAGGCGGTGTACAGGCCGGAGAGGATTCTGCCGATGCTGTTGCCAGAGAAGTGTTAGAAGAAACCGGACTTGATGTGTCAAAGGCAGAGGGCGGTCTTTTGTTTTCCTATCGCCGGGAGAACATCAAGGAAGGCGATAATTACTTCGTGGATGTTTACCGGTTTACCATGGACTTTGAGGAGTCCGATGTCAAAGTTCAGCAGGAAGAAGTAAAGGGCTTTGAAATCGCAGATCCTGCGGAGATTGAAAAGTACGGAAAGGAAGGAATCTTCCTTCATTATGACAGTATCCGCAAGGCATTTGAATGACCACAATTAAGAATATTCAATGATATTGGGGGCAAAATGATTTTGCCCCCAATTGATATTATAAAATGAAACAAAGAATAATTTACGAAAACTTTCCATACCAACAACAGATGTGAGTGTGTCCATAATATTTTTTATGACATATATTTTCGAATATGATTTTTGCTTTGTAAATTTTTTAAAGCTCTGGGAGATTGTGTTTGGAAATTGTCTTGTCGCTCTACGGTTTTCAAAAAATCTAAATGCTTTGCTGTTTCGATGTTTGATGAACGCATCTTCCCGTACTCGCCTCAGGGTGGGATTCAGGTGTTTCAAAGGGCACTTGCGCTCGCCACTACTTGAGCCTTGTTTTTTAAGGCGCTATGTAGTGCTGCGTAGCGCAGTGTAGCGGAAGCGTGCCCGCTGAAATAACTGAGCCCACCCGAGAGGCTCAAGTCGTCCAGATGCGTATTCATCGAAACATTGCAAAGCAAAGATTTTTCAGAAAACCTAACGATCTGCGTCAATTTCCAACCACAATCTCCCAGAGTAGTTAAACGTCAGAAGCAAAAATCATAATGCAATTTCTCAGAATAAAAAATATTATGGATATACACAAATTTGAAGTATGGAAAGTTTTCGTAATTTATGATGCTCATTATATCATATATCCGCACACGTTTTCTGCGCATGACGGAGTTTCGAAGAAACTCCTAATATGAGTCCTTTAGGACTCATTATATCATCATAAGTGTACCTAAGGTCAGCAGCCCCAAACCGGCTGCTGATTTTTTAGTGAGTTTTTCGCGGAAGACAATTCGTGAGAATGCGATCGTGACGAGAATACTCAGCTTGTCGATCGGAACGACGACGCTGGCAGGTCCTTCCCGGAGGGCATGGTAGTAGCAGAGCCAGGAAGCACCGGTGGCAAGTCCGGACAGACAGATGAAAAACATCTCCCGACGGGAAATACCGCGAAGCTCCGATGCTTTTGACTTGGCAAATACCATGATCCACGCCATGAAAAGAACGACGGTAGTACGGATCGCTGTTCCGAGATTGGAGTCGATACCGCTGATTCCGATCTTACCAAGGATGGCGGTCAGACTGGCGAAAACCGCAGACAATACCGCATAGATCAGCCAGCTTTTCTGTCCGGAGTCGGCATTGGCTGCGTCTGATTCCTTCTTTGTGATCATCAGAAATGTGCCGAGGGCGATCAGGATAACGGCTGCACCCTTTTTCAGACTCATTCCCTCATGGAAGAAGATCAGGGCGAGAAGAATTGTTAAGATCGTACTTGATTTGTCAATCGGAACGACTTTATTGATGTCGCCTTTCTGCAGGGCGTGAAAATAGCAGAGCCAGGAGCCGCCGGTGGCAAGCCCGGACAGGATCAGAAACAAAAGTGTCGATCTGGAAATCTGTCCAATGCCACGGTATGCTCCGGTCAGAGACACCAGAAGCCAGGAAAATGAGAGGACAACGCAGGTGCGGATCGCCGTTGCTACGTCAGAATCTGTTTTGCGGATGCCACATTTGGCAAGTATGGAAGTGATGCCGGCAAAAAAGGAAGAGCCGACGGCATATAAAAGCCACATAAAATCCCTCTTTTCTGAATGTATCAATGCTGTTGATCTTAAAGTATATCATAAACTCATTCTGTTGTGTTCATGATAACCCTTTTGAAATGATATAAAATGATTTTCTGTTATATCTGACAGAGAAAAAAATATGGCTGGAAACACGGAAGATAACAGTGCTTTCCACAATATGAACGAATTATAACAAAATGAACATACAATTTTTGCGAACCGTTGTATTTTAGAAACGGCAATGCTAAGATAATGATATCGCGATACGGTTTACAAGAAAATGCAGCAAATAGAATGGAGGAAGGAAAATGAGATCAGGCAAAATGAAACGATGTGCCATGACAGGGGTGTTAGCGATGGCGATGATTATTTCGGCGGCACCGGATGTGACTGTGACGGCAGAAATGGATGCCGGCAAAAACGAGGAAGCATTTATCGACACGGAATTAACCTACGGAACGCTTCCGGTGCAGACGGTATCTGCAGTGACAAGAGAGAAGTGCAGCGGCAAGGAGTGGACCGGTACAGGGAACAATTTGGATATTACTTCGGTAAATACGATGGAGGACAGCTCCAATCTGATTCCGTACGGTACAGTAGAGACGGCATTTCTTGGAGCAAGAGATTACGACAGAGAGGAATCAGACTATTATCAGCTTCTGACCGGAAAGGATGAAAGCTGGGATCTGGCGGTTCTTAATAATCCGGAAAGGGCAGAGGGACTTGGCTCATTTGAAAAGGAGGATTATCAGGAACAGGATGGGGATGGCTGGAAGACGGTGACATTGCCGGCAAGCTGGACCAGCTACGGTTTTGACCATTCAATCTATACGAATACGGTTATGCCGTTTGAGAGTGACGCAGAATTTCCGATGGCACCGACGGAAAAGAATCCGGTAGGACTTTACCGAAAGCAGTTTACCGTGAAGGATTCGATGCTTCAGGATAACGGTAAGGTTTATATCACGCTGGGCGGCGTGGAGTCTGCCTATTATCTGTATGTGAATGGGGTAGAGGTCGGTTACAGTGAGGACAGCTATGATCCGCATACCTTCGATATTACCGATCTGCTTCACGCAAAGGGAGAGAAGAATACACTTGCGGTTAAGGTGTTTAAATTCTGCGACGGAACCTGGCTTGAGGATCAGGACATGATCTATGACGGCGGTATCTTCCGAGATGTTTATCTGACAAGTACGCCGGCGGTGCATGTGCAGGATTATGATCTGAACTATGATCTGAACGAAGATTACACGGCGGCAGATATGAAGCTGTCCCTGAATACAGTCAACGATGCGGTCACGGATGCGGCAGATATGGCGGCAAAGGTGGCACTGTATGATGCACAGGGAAATGAGGTTGCAAAGACAAATGCTGTTCTTGGTACGATCGCAGCCGGAAAGACCGGTGAAAAGGAAATTTCCATGACAGTAACCGATCCAAAGCTGTGGGATGCGGATCATCCGAATCTGTATACGATGGTTGTTTCATTGTATGATCAGAAAACAGGGCTTCATTATGAGAGTGTCAGCCAGAATGTGGGATTTCGGAAGCTGACATTTACATCGACGAAGGTCACGACCGATGGAAAATATAATAATGCAACCAAGCGTTATGACATGGTAAAGCTTAATGGTAAGCGTCTTTTGATTAAGGGTGTCAACCGCCACGATACGGATGTGGATACCGGAAAGTATGTTTCTCACCGTGTTTATGAGGAGGATGTGCGTCTGATGAAGCAGAACAATATCAACGCAATCAGGACCTCTCATTATCCAAATGATGACTATCTGTATTATCTCTGCGATAAATACGGTCTTTATGTGATGTGTGAGAGTAATAACGAATCGCATGCGATCTATTCTGATGAGGAGAAATTAAGTAAGCTTGAGACGGCAGCAATGACAAGGCAGTCGGCATCCTACGAGCGTTTCAAGAATACGACAAGCAATCTGTTCTGGTCGATCGGCAATGAATCCTCTCAGGGCTGGTCTGAGCGTGACGGCAATTATGCCAATGGCATGTTTGCACATCTTGTACAGTTTTTCAAGGATCGTGACAGCAGCAGAATGGTGCATTATGAGGGCATGAGCGGTGGAAGAAAGGGTTCTACGGCAATTGATATGGTCAGTCATATGTACTATGATCCGGACAGTATTTTATCCTATGCAAAGGATGAAAGCCGCATGCCATTTATTCTCTGCGAATATGATCATGCCATGGGAAATGCGGTAGGAAATCTGAAGGAATATTGGGATATTATCAGGGAGTATGATAACATGCTTGGCGGCTTTATCTGGGACTGGGTGGATCAGTCGAGAAAGATTGCGATTAAGGATGGTGCCTGGAATTATTACGGAACAAAGGATGCGCATACAAGCGGACTTTATGATCTGAGTGGATATTTTCTCGGATATGGAGGTGATTGGGGAGATAAAACCGGAGACAAGAATTTCTGTCAGAACGGTCTTATTTCTGCAGACAGAGATCCACAGCCGGAGCTTAAGGAAGTTCGATATCAGTATCAGGATTTCTGGTTTACCTCGGAGAAAGATAAGCTGACCGGGCAGACCATTCATGTCAAAAACGAGAGCGTTTCCAAGGATCTGTCCGAATATGATGTGATATGGGAACTGAAGGAAAACGATACCGTGATCGGACAGGGGCAGATTACAGAAGAACTGGAAGCGCAGCAGGAAAAGGATATCGTGATCCCATATACATTGCCGGAGTCGTTGAAGGAGGGTGCAGATTATTATCTGAATATTTCGGTCAGAACAAAGGCAGCAGACGGTCTTTTGGAAAAGGGACAGGAAATTTCCTATGCACAGTTTGCAGTGGATGCAAAGAAGGCTGCAAAGGCACATAAGTTTAGCAGCGAAAACGTAAGCATTGTAAAGAACGGTAATTATTATAATGTATCCGGAAAGGATTTTAAGTTTAATGTGAATCTTCAGACCGGTCTTCTGGAGGATTATTACTATCAGGAGAAGCTGCTGATGAAGCAGGGACCGCAGCCGAACATCGGACGTGCAAAACTGGATAATGATAACACAAGCTATGCTGATATCATGAAGAATCTGACACTGGCTGCTTCACCGGAGGTGGCATGGAACGCAGATGGCTGTTATGTGATCACTGTGAAATGGCTTTCTGATTTCCAGCTTGATTCGACGGCATCCGAGCCTTCTGCAATCGTGATGCATTATCTGGTCGAGAGTGATGGAACCGTTACCGTAAATGTTCAGATGGATCTGACGCATACCGGTATGAAACGTATCACCAAGGCGGGAACAATCCTGACACTGGCAGATGGCATGGAACAGGTAAGCTGGTACGGAAACGGTGACGGAGAAAGCTATAATGACCGTCAAAGTTATACCAGAAAAGGCGTTTACCGGTCAACTGTCAATAATATGTATTATCCGTTTGCGATGCCGCAGGATTGCGGTAATCTTACCGGCGTACACTGGATCAGTGTGACAGGAGAGGACAAGGACGCTGTCGGCATGCTGATCAGTGGCAATCAGGAGGTCAATGCATCGGCACTTCACTTTACGCCGTCCATGCTACAGGCGGCAAAGCATGTCAGTGAACTGACGCCTTCCAAGGAAACCTATGTGACCGTGGATGCGGCAGTGAGAGGAACCGGAAATGCTTCCTGTGGATATGAGACTTTAAAGAAGTATCAACTGGAGAAGAAAATGTATGATTACAGTTTTTCTCTGATTCCTGTGGCAAAAGAGACCGATTGTATGGAAAAGGCAGTCGATTACAGAGAGCAGACGTATCATTTTGAAGCCGCAAAGCAAGCCGAGATCAAGGATGTGACTCCGGCGGAGCCGACACCGGTACCGACAGTGACACCGGATCCGGGAAATGGAAGTGCATCTGTGACACCTTCACCGGTGCCGGATCTGCAGCCGGCGTCTGACAACGGAAATGGAACTGCGGCAGTCGCAAAGACACCGGGTAAAGTGACGAAGGTGAAGGCAAAGACACTTGGCAAAGGGGCAAAGCTTAGCTGGAAGGCGCAGACAGGTGTTACTTACCGTGTTGCATACGGCACAAGTCGCAAAAAACTTGCTGCACTTAAAAAAGGAAGCAGTAAGGGAGCAAAAGGTGTTAAAGTCATTACGGTAAAAACTGCCGGCAAGAAGCTTTCGAATCTGAAGGCAGCGAAAAAGTATTATATCCGGGTATGTGCTGTTGACAAAAAGAGCAAAAAAGCAGGAAAATGGTCGGATATCATATCGGTTAAGACAAAATAAAAGTCTATTTCTGAAAAATAGATAAAATAAAGACCGTCGCATCGAATGGGCGAAAAGTGACAGGAACCCTGTTTTCGGGATGAAACAGGAGGTCTGTTATACGAAAAGTCTGTTTGTGCGGCGGTTGTTTTTTTGAAAATATATGGTAAGATACATAAGTAAAATAAAAGCAAGGGAAATGTGATAATGAGGGTGGATCGATGAGTGTTTATCAGTGTATGTTGGCAGATATCAGTGATGTGGCGGCGTTTTTGCCAAAAGCCGTGCTGATTGGGATCCTTGTGGGGATCGTGCTGCGGCTTTGCCATGTCAGAGGACGGCAGTGGACCGGCAGTGTATTGTTTGTGATCTATGCTGTGGTACTTTTGCAGACCGTGTTTTTCTGCCGGGAGCCGGGAAGCCGGTGGGGGACGGATATGCGGTTGTTTGGTACCTGGGGAACGACGATGCAGGATCATGCATGGGTGCTTGAAAATGTCCTGTTGTTTATTCCGCTTGGACTGCTGCTTCCTTTATTGCTTCCGAAACGATGGCATCCGATCACGGTTCCGGCGGGACTTTTTGGCAGCATCTGTATTGAGTTTGTGCAGCTTCGCACCGGAAGGGGTTTTTGTCAGCTTGACGATATTGTGATGAATACGCTGGGGGCATTGGCGGGATATCTTCTGTGGCTGGCAGGACGGGGGCTGCTTCGGGGCATTCTTCGGTTTTGCGACAGGCAGGGCAGGCGAAGAGGGCTGTTTGGCGTATTGGCTCTTTTGTGGATGCTTGTGATATTTTCCTTTTCCGCACAGCCGGCAGATGAGTCGACGCAGACGAGCCTGCGGGTTGGCAGGGCTGTCTGTGCGGTGATCGTGCCGGATTATGCGCAGATGACGCAGGAGCAGCAAACTGCCTGGGCTGAGCGTATTGAGTTTCCGGTGCGAAAGGGTGCTCATATGACGGAATATGGAGTGCTTGCCATGTTGTGGCTTGGTGTGCTTGCCGGAGAAGAGATCACAAGGAAACGGGCAGTCATTGCCATTGCCCTGACGGCTCTTTACGCATCGACCGATGAGTTTCATCAGCTGTTTGTGCCGGGACGAAGCGGTCAGGTGCGGGATGTGCTTATCGATTCCTGTGGTGCTGCGATTGGCGTGTTGATCGCATGGGGGCTGATAAGAATTTACAGTAACAGAGAGAAACAACACTAAGAAGGGGGCGTTTCAAATGGATCTGATGGTTGGAAGTGTAGATGCCAAAAGGCTGCGCAGAGATCTGATCAGACAGCTTCGCAGCATTTCGAATCAGAAGTCACCGAATGTGCGCAACAAAATATATACCGCAGAGATGGCAGATGAGCAGAGTCTTGTTGCCATGGCGAAAAAGGAAGGGCTGGAGATCCGAAGATATATCCGGTGATAACAGATACAAAAGGAGTACGGTAGAGATGGAATTAAAGGAACAGAATTTAGGGGAGGAGTTATATAATCTTCTGGCGGAACTGCTAAACAGCAAGATGAACCGGACGGTTATGGACAGTATTCGTGGAGAATACGGGGTTTTGCGCTATCTTTGTTATATTGAGGATCATGTGCATGCCGGTAAGCTGACCGAGCATCTTCGTGTTGTGCCGGGAAGAATGACCGACATTTTAAACAGTCTGGAAGCAAAGGGATTGATCACGCGGATCCGCGGGGAAGAGGATAGACGTCATGTAAATGTATGCATCACGGAGGAAGGAAAGAAGCAGGCGGTCCAGATGCGGCAGATGATCAGCCGGGAATATGAAGGGATGTTCCGGATCCTGGGACAGAAGGATACGGAGGAGCTGATCCGGCTTCTGAAGATTGTTCTGTCCTATCCGGATGCAAAGGAGACAAAACGCGAGTGATACGGGGAAATGACAAAAGACAGCTTGTCAGACAGGGAGAGCTGTTGTTATATATTGAAAAGAACGAAGAGGGTGTCACGCTTCTCCGGTGCTATGGGGACAGCCCGGTTGTCACACTGCCGGATATGGTGGATGGTGCTGCGCTGACGCAGATCGGAGATTACTGCTTTGCGGACTCGGCGAGAGCGCAACGCTGTGATGAAGCTTCCGAAGGAACTTACAGGGAGCTTTACGGAGATTATCTGCAAGAGATCTTTCTGCCGGATACGGTCAGAAAGCTTGGAAGTCTGGCGTATTATAACTGCAAGCATCTGCATACACTCGGATTTGGAGCGGCACTGACGGAGGTGGGCAGCGATGCCTTTATGAACTGCCGCAGTCTTCAGGCGTTTCAGATATCGGCGGGGATGCAGCAGGAGACGGGGCTGAAGCAGCTGCTTGCCCAGAGAATGACCGATGTGGAGGTAACCTTTGTCAAGGAGAACAGTATTGTAGGAAAGCTGTTTTATCCTGAGTATGAGGAGGATCACGATGAGATTGGTCCGGCACATATCTTTGCGATGAGTATTCATGGCGAGGGATTTCGGGCAAGACAATGCTTTCAGAACGGAAGACTTTCGCTGGCTGCGTATGACGAGATCTTTGAGCAGGCGTGTGCTGAGGAAAGTGAAGAGACGCTGTGTCGTCTGGCGGCAGATCGTCTGGCGTATCCGGTAGTACTTTCCGGACAGGCGGGGGAGCGATACCGCAGATTTCTTGCCGGACAGCAGAGTACACTGGCAGAGCTTCTTGTTAAGCAGCAGGATATCACAGGGATCAGGGAGTTTGTACGTGGAGAGATCCTTACCGGAGATGGGATGATGACCGCTGCCCGCCTGGCGGCGGAGACAGAATGGGTGCAGGGAGCGGCAGAACTCCTTACATTGGAAAAGGAACAGGCAGAGCAAAAGAACGGGGAGGATCAATATGCCTTCGAAGAATGGTGAAAATGTCACACCCTCACATATTATGACACAAACCGAGTGGGAAGAGATGATGGCACGCAAGGTACTTGCTTACACGACCGATGCACTTCTGGTGGATTTTCGTTATATGGGAAGTGCGTTTCAGATCCTGCAGGCGGTTCCGGACGGACAGATCACGACGCTGGCGGTGGACGGAGCAAAGCTTCATTACTCTGCAGAGCAGTTGATACGGGTCTTTAGGAGCAATGAGAAGTATCTGAACAGACTGTATCTGCATGCACTGTTACATTGCCTGTTCCAGCATCTGTGGATCGGCGGAACAAGAGATAGAATGCGCTGGCACATTGCCTGTGATATTGCGGTGGAATATGTGATCGATCAGCTTAAGCAGCCATCGGTGCACCGGATCATCGGATGGCTCCGGGAGAAGACGTACCGGGAGCTGTCGGAATACGGAGACGGGATATCGGCTGCGATTGTTTACCGATGGCTTGAAGAGAAGGATATGGAGCAGATCGCAGGTCTCAGGCAGGAATTTTTCACGGATGATCACCGTTACTGGCCAAAGCAGGAGCAGAGGCGTGCAGTGCCGTCTCCGGTGCAGAATAAATGGCAGCAGGCGGCAAGGAAGATCTCGCTGGAACAGAAGAGACAGGGAGACGATCCGCAGAAGGGACAGCGTCTGCTCACGCAGCAGATGAAGGAGGGACGGAGCAGGCGGTCTTACCGGGACTTTCTGAAGAAGTTTGCGGTCTATCAGGAGGAGCTTACGCTGGATCCGGATGAATTTGATCTGAATTTTTATACCTATGGACTGCGTCTTTACGGCAATCTGCCTCTGGTGAAGCCGGTCGAGAGCAGTGAGGTATGTAAGATCCTTGATTTTGTGGTGGTGGTTGACACCAGCTATTCTACGAGCGGAGTGCTTGTGCAGGGATTTTTGCAGGAAACCTTTCAGATCCTGACCGGGAAGGACAGCTTTTTTCGGAAGGCCAGGATCTGGGTGCTGCAGTGCGATGAGACCGTGCAGAAGGAGGATGTGATCTGTTCAAAGGAGGAGCTTGACCGGTTGTTTACGGATTTTGAGATCTACGGTGGTGGCGGTACGGACTTTCGACCGGCGTTTGAACGGGTACAGGAACTGATTGAACAGGGGGCGTTTGAACGGCTGTGCGGTTTGTTATATTTTACGGACGGCAAAGGCATTTATCCGACTGGGAAGCCACCTTATAAAACGGCATTTTTGTTTCTGAATGATTACGAGGAAGAAAAGGTGCCGGTGTGGGCGATGCGCCTGAAGGTGGATGAAGGGCAGTGGCAGAGACATGCAGACAGAATGGAGAATAACGATGAACATTAAAGAAGCAAAAAATGAAATTAAACATACCGTACAGGCATATTTGAATAAGGATAATCTGGGGGATTATCGTATTCCGCCGCTTCGCCAGAGACCGATCCTTCTGATCGGACCGCCCGGAATCGGTAAAACGCAGATCATGGAGCAGATTGCCAGAGAGTGTAAGATCGCTCTGGTTTCCTATAATATTACTCATCATACCAGACAGAGTGCGGTTGGACTGCCGTTTATCCGGGAAACCTCGTATGGAGGAGAGACATATTCCGTCACCGAATACACGATGAGTGAGATCATTGCCAGTATATACCGCCGGATGGAGGAGACCGGGCTTGACGAGGGAATCCTTTTTGTCGATGAGATCAACTGTGTGTCTGAGACACTGGCGCCGACCATGCTGCAGTTTCTGCCAGGGAAAATGTTTGGTAATCAGAAGATCCCGGAAGGCTGGATCATTGTGGCAGCCGGAAACCCGCCTGAGTACAACAAATCGGTCAGAGAGTTTGATATGGTAACCCTGGATCGTGTCCGCAGAATTGATGTGGAGGCTGATTACGGTGTCTGGAAGGAATACGCCAGAGAGCGTAAGCTGCATGGGGCTCTGTTAAGTTATCTTGAACTTCGTCCCAACAATTTCTATCGCGTGGAGGCGGATGTTGACGGCTTGCAGTATGTGACGGCGAGAGGCTGGGAGGATTTAAGCCAGCTTATTTATGCGTACGAAGAGCTTTCGATTCCGGTGACGGAGGAGGTCATTTATGAGTTCTTACATCACAGGGATGTTGCGGAGGATGTGGAGGCGTATCTGGCACTTTACCACAAATATCAGGATGATTACGGGATTCCGGAGATCCTTGCGGGAAATGTGCGGACAGAGGTTTATGCGAGACTGTTTCAGGCTGGCTTCGATGAGCGGCTCAGTGTGGTCGGTCTGCTTGCAGACGGACTGCGTGGTATCCTTGAGAAGGTCATCCTACAAAAGAACAAAACCGATCAATGGTATGACTATCTGAGACAGTATCAGCATACGCTGAAAGAGGGAACGGATAAAACGCCTGCAGAGGATTACCGGCAGATGCTGGAGACGATTGCGGAGGAGAATGCGCAGCTTGAAAAGACAGGGCTTGCCGACAGGAAGGAGCTTAGCAGGAGAGAGATACTCAGGCAGCAGATGGCAGAAAATGCACCGTCTGCGGTAGAACCCAGGGAAGCCTTTGCACAGGCAAAGCAGGGCTTTGATAACTGCAGGAGCATTCTTGCCGCACAGGAGCAGGCAGGAGAGCAGGCAATGGAAGCAGCATTTGATTTTATGGAAAATGCCTTTGGAAACGGACAGGAGATGATACTGTTCGTCACGGAATTGACGCTGATGTCCGAGGCAGTGCAGTTTCTGGCACAGCATCCGTGTGAACGTTATCTTCAGTATAATCAGGAGCTTTTGATCGGAACCAGAAGACGGGAACTTTTAGACGAATTAAATCAATAGATGTCCGGTCGTCTACTGGACGAAACAGGAAAGATATGTTATACTTTTGCAATATATGGGTCTTGTTTCCATAAGGAGAGAGGGGGACAAAATGACACGACAGGAGGAACGCATCCGTGCAAGACGGCGTCAGAGACGCAGACAGGCGAGAATGGTGCGCCGCGTTGTTTTTGGAGTATGTCTGTTTATCATCCTGATCCTGTGTATTTACGGACACCACAATCATAAGCGGGTACTGTCGCTGCAGAGTGAGATCGACCGGCTGGAACAGCAGCTTAAGAAAAGCAAGTCGGACAGCAATGATCTGAAGAAGCAGTTGGATGAGCTGCAGAAGGAGCTGGAGCAGAAGCAGCAGGAGCTCGATAAGAAGGAGGCAGCCCTTTATGATGATCCGAACAAGCCAAATGTCTATATGACCTTTGATGATGGACCAAGCTCCAATACCGATACGATATTAGATACACTGGCGGCGAACAACATCCGTGCCACCTTTTTCTGTATTGCGCAGAAGGGGGAGGCGAATGAGAAGCGGTATCAGAGGATCGTAAATGAAGGTCATACGATCGGTATGCATTCCTACACTCATGAGTATGGAACCGTTTATGCCAGTCTGGAATCCTTTGAGCAGGATGTGACGCAGATCAGTGATTATATTTTTCAGATGACAGGCGTCCGACCGAAATATTACCGTTTCCCGGGAGGAAGCAGTAATACGGTCAGCAAGGTGCCGATGAAGGAATGTATCCGGTATCTGAACCAGAGTGGTCTGACGTATTTTGACTGGAACGCACAGAATGATGATGCAACCGGTAAGTCCTACACTGCATCGCAGCTGGTGGAGCATGCCATGAAGAATGTCAAAATGGCGGGGGACAATGTGGTGCTTTTAATGCATGATGAGCAGACAAAGACTGCAACAGCCGAGGCATTGCCGACGCTGATCAAGAGGCTGAAAAATGCCGGTTATGATATATTGCCGATCACGGATAAGACACCTTTGGTACAGCATGTGTCAAAAGACTCCGTGAGCTGACAGCCGGGATCAATCAATAAGGAGGACATAACATGAGTGAATTTGAAGATGCAAATGTAGATAAGGATATACTCAGCCAGATCTTCGGTGACGATATTGCCGATGACAAGGACGATGAGAAGAAGGATGACAGTCTTTTCGCTGACAGCTCTGCCGGAGATAATGAAGACGAGGAGACGGCAGAAGCTGTTTCTGAGACAGAAGAGGAAGTATCAGCAGAGGATATCTTAAAGGATGCAACCGAGGAGGAAGAACCGGAGCCGGTTGAGGAAGAGCTTTCAGTTGAGGAGGTTCTGGAGACTGCCAGAGCGCAGAAGCCGGTTGAGGAGACAAAGGCACCGGTTAAGACTGCACAGATTGATGTTGATGACGATGATGTGACGGTGATCACTAAGGGAACCACAATCAACGGTGGCATTTCTTCCGAGGGCTCTTTAGAGGTGATGGGTACGATCACAGGAGATGTTGACTGTCTTGGCAGAGTTGCCGTATATGGCACGATCTCCGGTAATGTATCGGCATCCGATGTGCTGGTTCAGACAAAACGTCTGGAGGGTAATATCAAGAGTGACGGCAATGTCGAGGTGGCAGAGGGAACGATCATTCTGGGTGATATCGAGGCAACCTCAGCAACCGTAGCCGGAGCTGTTAAGGGTAACATTGATGTGAATGGTCCTGTTATTGTGGATTCCACAGCAGTTGTACAGGGAAGCATCAAGGCGAAATCAATTCAGGTCAACACAGGAGCTGTTGTCGATGGATACTGTTCATTAAACTATGCAGGTGTAAATCTGGAAGAGTTTTTTGAAGATAAATAAGATATGGGGATGGACAAAGATTATGGCAAAGTATAAGAGAGTATTATTAAAATTAAGCGGTGAGGCACTTGCCGGTCCGAATAAGACAGGCTTTGATGAGGAAACCTGCCTTGGCATTGCGAGACAGGTGAAGCAGTTGGTCGATCAGGGGATCCAGATCGGTGTTGTAACCGGAGGAGGTAACTTCTGGAGAGGCCGTACCAGCAAGAATATTGACCGTACAAAGGCAGATCAGATCGGTACACTCGCTACAGTCATGAACTGTATTTATGTATCAGAGATCTTCCGCTCTGTCGGTATTAAGACAGCGGTTCTGACACCATTTGCGTGCAGCTCCTTTACAGAGCTTTTCTCAAAGGATCTTGCCGTTCGTTATATGGAGCAGGGGGTTGTAACCTTCTTCGCGGGAGGCACAGGACATCCGTACTTCTCCACAGATACGGCTCTTGTTCTCAGAGCAGTGGAGATGGAGGCAGACATCATTCTGTCCGGCAAGTCGATCGATGGTGTGTATGACTCTGATCCGGCAGTCAATCCGGATGCGAAGAAGTTTGACGAGATCGATATCAATGAGGTCATCAATCAACGCCTTGGCGTGATCGACCTGGCAGCAGCCGTATTGTGTATGGAGAATCATATGCCGATGATGATCTTCGGACTCAATGAAGAAAATAGTATCGTAAATACCGTCCGGGGAACCACTCATGGAACCCTTGTGACAGCATAATTATAATGGAGGATTACAATGAGCGTGGAATTAAAACAGTATGAAGAGAAGATGAACAAGACACTCGACAGCCTTTCAGGAGAGTATACAACGATCCGTGCAGGACGTGCCAATCCGCATGTGTTGGACAAGATTACCGTTGATTATTACGGAACACAGTCCAATCTGCAGGCAGTCGCTAACATTTCCGTATCGGAGGCACGCACCCTGGTTATTCAGCCATGGGAGGCAAGCCTGATCAAGGAGATCGAGAAAGCGATCCTTACCTCTGATCTTGGTCTGACACCGAACAACGATGGTAAGGCGATCCGTCTGACATTCCCGGAGCTTACCGAGGAACGCCGTAAGGATCTGGTAAAGGATGTCCGTAAGAAGGGTGAGAATGCCAAGGTTGCAATCCGCAACATCCGCCGTGATGCTAACGACGCGATCAAGAAGGAACAGAAAGCCAATGAGATCTCTGAAGATGAGGAGAAGACATTGCAGGATGATATCCAGAAGATGACAGATACCTATATCAAGAAGGTTGACGGCATGGTAGAGGATAAATCAAAAGAGATCATGACAGTATAAGATACCGGCAGGGATAGGCATATGTCTGTCCCTGTGTTTCCTTATATGGACAGATTATGAAAGGAACAAATTATGGGTGAGAATACAAAAGCAGTGCCGCGGCATGTCGCAATTATTCTGGATGGCAATGGAAGATGGGCGAAGAAGCGTATGCTTCCGCGCAATGCCGGACATGCAGCCGGCAGCAAGAACGTAGAGAAGATCTGTGAGGCAGCATGGAACATGGGAATTGAGTATGTTACGATGTATGCCTTTTCAACGGAGAACTGGTCCAGACCACAGGAAGAAGTCGATGCGTTGATGAAGCTTCTTCACAGCTACTTAAAGGACTGTATTAAGACCAGCAAAAAGAACAACATGCAGGTACGCGTGATCGGCGATATCAGCCGCCTGGAGCCGGAGCTGCAGGATAAGATCCGAGAGCTGGAGGAGATTTCCGCACAGAATACGGGACTTCATTTTCAGGTGGCTCTTAATTACGGCGGCAGAGATGAGATCCGCAGAGCTGTCCAAAAAATGGTACAGGATGCTGAGGATGGCAATTTGAAAGCTTCTGAAGTGACAGAGGATAAGATTGCGGATTATCTTGATACAAAGGATATTCCGGATCCGGATCTGATGATCCGCACCAGTGGGGAGCAGAGACTGTCCAATTATCTTTTGTGGCAGTTAGCTTACGCGGAGTTTTACTTTACAGACACACTCTGGCCGGACTTCAATAAGAAAGAGCTGGAGAAGGCAGTGGAATTTTATCAGACAAGAGACAGACGTTTTGGCGGCGTCTGATCAAAGAATTGGAGATTACTATGTTTTGGACAAGATTAGCAAGTGGAATTGTTCTTGTAGCAGTGACGATTGCATTGATGGTGAATGGCGGATGGCCATTATTCTGGGTAGTGACAGCGATTTCGCTGATCGGACTGTTTGAACTGTACCGTGTGGCAGATCTTCACAAGACACCACCGGCAGTGATCGGTTATATATCAAGCGTGGTTCTTGATATCCTCATATTAGACGGTTATTATGAATATTTAATATTATGGCTGATCCTGACGCTGATGGTTATGATGGCATGTTATGTGATCGCATATCCAAAGTATCATACTGATCAGATGACATTGTTGTTTTTCGGTCTGGTTTATGTGACGATCATGATGTCGTTTATTTTCAAGGTGCGTTATCTGGAGGGAGGTATCCTTACGGTATGGCTGATCTTTGTGGCATCGTGGGGATCTGATACCTGTGCGTACTGTGCAGGCAAGTTATTCGGAAAGCATAAGCTTCCGTCAAAGCTCAGTCCGAACAAGACGATCGAGGGATGTCTTGGAGGCATTATCGGTGCAGCGTTGATCGGATTTTTGTTTGCGCTGGCGTTTTATCGTCAGGAGACCGAATACTGGTGGCAGTTTGCATTGATCGGTGGAGTGGGATCCGTGATCTCACAGATCGGAGATCTCACCGCATCTGCGATCAAGAGAAATTATAATATCAAGGATTATGGTAAGCTGATTCCGGGTCACGGTGGTATTCTGGATCGTTTTGACAGCATTATCTTTACGGCACCGCTGGTATATCTGCTGGCAATTCTTTTATAGTAACAGTGTGCCTGTGGCGAAAATCCTGCGGGCGGGGAAAGGAATGTAAATAGTTATGAGACATTTGGCGATTCTTGGGTCTACCGGTTCGATCGGGACACAGACGCTTGAGGTTGTAGATAATAATGAAGATATGAAGGTAGTCTCTTTAGCTGCCGGAAGTAATATTGATCTGGTAGAGCAGCAGATCCGCAAGTATCATCCGGAGGTTGTATGCATCTATCAGGAGGATAAGGCAAGAGAGCTTGCGCGCAGAGTAACAGATGAAACTGTCTCTGTGCTTTATGGAATGGACGGACTGATCGCGTGTGCTACTGCAGCTTCGGCGGACGTGGTTGTTGCGGCTGTTGTCGGCATGATCGGAATCCGTCCGGTCATCGAGGCGATCCGCTGCGGCAAGGATATTGCGTTTGCCAATAAGGAGACGTTAGTGACGGCGGGTCATATCATTATGCCGATGATACGGAAGTATCAGGTGCTTCTGACACCGGTGGACAGTGAGCATGCAGCGATATTCCAGTGCCTGAACGGGGAACATCATGGTGAGATCGCAAAGATCCTGCTGACCGCCTCCGGTGGACCGTTCCGTGGCAGGAAGAAGGAGGAACTTGCCAGTGTGACGGTCGAGGATGCACTGAGACATCCGAACTGGACTATGGGGAGAAAGATTACGATTGATTCCTCTACAATGGTCAATAAAGGACTTGAGGTTATGGAGGCACGCTGGCTGTTTGATGTGGATTATGACCATATACAGGTAGTGATTCAGCCACAGAGTGTGATCCATTCGATGGTAGAGTTCGTGGATGGAGCTGTTATGGCACAGCTTGGCACGCCGGATATGAAGCTGCCGATCCAGTATGCGTTGACATATCCGCAGAGAAGAAATCTGCCGGGAGAGCGTCTTGATTTTTCGAAGCTGACCGATATCACCTTTGAAAAACCGGATCCGGATACATTTCGTGGTCTTTCGCTTGCTTATCAGGCGGGACGCGAGGGAGGCAGCATGCCGACTGTCTTTAACGCAGCCAATGAGAAGGCTGTGGCAATGTTTTTGAACCGTGAGATCGGATATCCGGACATTCCGCGGATCATTGAGGAGGCGATGATGGATCATCGTAAGATCGCAGATCCATCGCTGGAGGAGATCCTTGCGGTCGAAGCCGAAGTATATGCAAAAATAGAGAAGAGATAAGAAAGGCTGGTTGTTGGAATGAATATAGTTGCGGCATTATTGATATTTACCGTTATCGTAGTGATCCATGAGTTTGGACATTTTCTGCTGGCAAAGAAAAACGGAATTGAGGTTACCGAGTTTTCCGTGGGAATGGGACCGAGACTCATTACGTTGTGCAAGACGAATAACGGCATGGTGTGCAAGCTCTTTTGCAGTCAGAAGCTGTTTGAGGAAAGAGAGGACTGGCAGCATATTACGAAGTATTCCTGGAAGCTGTTTCCAATCGGTGGCTCCTGTGCCATGGTTGGTGAGGACATGGAGGATGATTCCGAGAACTCCTTTAACAGCAAGGGTGTCTGGGCGAGATTTTCCGTTATCTTTGCGGGACCGTTCTTTAACTTTGTGCTGGCGTTTGTATTCTCGATCATTATCCTTGGCAATGCCGGAATCGATATGCCGGAGGTTGTGCAGGTTTCAGCAGGACAGCCGGGAGCTGCAGCCGGTATCAAGGAGGGCGATATGGTCAAGAGCATCGATGGACACAAGATCTCCATCGGGCGTGAGATCACCACATATCTGCAGCTTCATCCGTTAAGCGGTGATACCGTTGCGGTAAAGGTGGAGCGTGACGGTAAGGAGCAGACGATCAATATTGATCCGGATTATAAGACTTATCTTTTTGGCTTCGGCTATTCTTCCGATGAAAAGGTTAAACCGACGGTTTCCGATGTGACCGATAAGGGTGCCTTCCAGAAGGCAGGGATCAAGGCAAATGATGTGATCCTGTCTGTCAACGGTACCAGGGTTTCCAACTGTGAAGAACTGACCAAGGCAATGGAAACTGCCAAGACCGGCAAAGAGGTTACCTTTGAGGTTGACCGAAAGGGGAAGGAAATGACCTTCAAGGTGACACCAACGCCATATGAGGGCAAGACGCTTGGCTTTGTTGCCGGAAAAGACGAGATGAAGGGACCGGGAGCGGTTCTTAAATACAGTGTGATCGAGGTGAAATACTGGATCGAGACAACGGTTGCCAGCCTTGGTCAGCTGGTACGAGGTAAGGTATCCCGCAACGACGTATCCGGTGTCGTAGGTATTGTCGATGCCGTGGGCGGCGTGATCGACCAGAGTGTGGAGTACGGTGTGAAGGCAGTTATCATTAATATGCTTTACATGTCAGTGCTTTTAAGTGCCAACCTTGGTGTCATGAACCTGTTGCCATTGCCGGCATTAGATGGTGGAAGACTTGTATTTATTCTGATCGAGGCAGTGCGCGGCAAGCCGATAGACCGTGAGAAGGAAGGCTTCGTACATGTGATCGGTTTCTTCCTGCTGATGATACTGATGGTTCTGATCATGTTTAACGATATATGGAAGATAATTCACTAATCAGGGAGGGTGTGTGAAATGTACAGAGATCATACAAAAGTAGTTCATATTGGAGACTGTGCCATCGGAGGAGGAAATCCGGTGGCGATCCAGTCCATGACCAATACTAAGACAGAGGATGTCGCAGCAACCGTAGCCCAGATTCATACCTTGGAGGATCTGGGCTGTGATATCATCCGGTGCGCCGTGCCGACGATGCAGGCGGCTGAAGCGCTGGAGCAGATCAAAAAGCAGATCCATATTCCGCTGGTTGCAGATATTCATTTTGATTACCGTCTGGCGATCGCAGCCATGGAGCACGGTGCTGATAAGATCCGCATCAATCCGGGCAATATCGGTGATAATGACCGGGTGCGTGCGGTTGTGGATGTGGCAAAGGAGCGTAACATTCCAATTCGTGTCGGTGTCAACAGCGGTTCGCTGGAGAAGGAGTACATTGAGGAATACTGTGGTGTGACCGCGGAGGGCATTGTACGAAGTGCTCTTGGAAAGGTGAAGCTGATCGAGGATATGGGGTATGATAATCTGGTGATCAGCATTAAGTCATCGGATGTGCTGATGTGCATCAAGGCACATGAACTGATCGCGCAGAAGACGAATTATCCGCTGCATGTGGGGATTACAGAGTCCGGAACGGTCATGTCCGGCAATATCAAGTCGGCGATCGGACTGGGCAATATCCTGTATCAGGGAATCGGTGATACGATCCGCGTTTCCCTGACCGGAGATCCGAGTGAGGAGATCCGGTCTGCAAGACTGATCCTTCGCACGCTTGGGCTCAGAAAGGGCGGCGTGACCGTGGTATCCTGCCCGACCTGCGGCAGAACACAGATCGATCTGATCGGACTGGCCGGAAAGGTAGAGGATATGGTGCGTGACATGGATCTGGATGTTAAGGTTGCCGTGATGGGATGTGTTGTCAACGGACCGGGAGAGGCAAGAGAAGCAGATATCGGTATTGCCGGAGGTAAGGGTGAAGGTCTTCTGATCAAGAAGGGGGAGGTCATCAAAAAACTGCCGGAGGATCAGCTTCTGAATGCACTTCATGATGAGTTAATGAAAATGCAGAAGTAAAGACGTATGAGGTGATAAGGAATGGAACAGACATTATTGGATACATTTGAAGGGCTCAAGATGACGGATCGTCAGAAGAACCTTTTTGCGGATGTGGTAGTGGACCGTGTCCGGCTGTTCCGTGGCAAGAAGATGATGTGTGTGGAGCTGAAAAGCAGCCACATCATTCCTTATCGGGAGATCCGCCTGATCCGTCACAATCTTGAAGCGGTGATGGGACCGGTGGGCTTTGATGTAAAGGTGGACGATCATTATAATCTGTCAGAGCAGTATCGTCCGGAGGACTTCTGGAAGGAATATCAGGACAGTGTGCTGGATATTCTGAAGGAGGATAATATTCTTGATTTCAATATCCTGTATCGTGGTCAGATCCGGATGGAGGGATCTGTATTGTCGGTAAGCTGTGAGGATGACTCTATGTACCGGGCAAGACAGGACAAGCTGATCCACAAGCTGCAGGATATTTTTGCCCGTAAAGCAGGCTTTGATATTGATGTGGTCGTAGAGTATACGGAGCCGCCATCTTTAGAGGCACCATCCAAAGAGTACGAATATGTGCGTCTGGAGAACCGTCCGGCATCGGCGAAAGCGCAGGCTTCAGGGAATGCACCGGAGCATAATGCAGAGGTTCCATGGGATGCTCCGGAGGGAAAGAAAGCTTCTGAAGCCGGAGCAAATCATGCGGATGAAGAGGCCGCTGCGGCTGCTGCGGCAGCAAGTGCGGCTATGCAGTCCGGCATGAACAGCGCACCAAAGGCACAGGCAGACAGTGGTGCCAAGAGCGGTGGAAAGAGCAGTAATGCAGGCGGTTACGGAAACGGTGGCTATGGCGGCAGATCCGGCGGCTGGAAAAAGAAAGGCTTTTCCAGAGGCAATATTGATGAAGAATGCTTCTATGGCCGTAACTGTGAAGGAGATCATGTACAGATCACGGATATCCAGGATGAGATGGATGAGGTCGTGATCGAGGGTATGATCACCGGTGTGGAGGAGAAGGAGCTTCGCAGCGGCAAGATTCTTTTGATGTTTAATATCACTGACTTTACCGATACGATCTCGGTCAAGATCTTTATGCAGCCGGAGCAGTATGCGGAGATTGAGGACAGCGGCAAGATTAAAAAGAACGAATTTGTTATTGTGAAGGGAATGCCGCTTCGCGATAAGTTCAGCCATGAGATCAGCATCGGCTCCGTGCGCGGTATCAAGCCGGGTCATGATACGAGAGTATACCGTATGGATAATTATGAGGGCAGGAAGCGTGTAGAGCTTCATGCGCATACGCAGATGAGTGAGATGGATTCTGTTATGGACATTAAGGCATATGTCAAGACGGCACTCAAATGGGGACATAAGGCGATCGCGATCACCGATCACGGTGTGGTTCAGTCCTTCCCGGATGCAGATCATGCCTTAAAGCCGGATGATGATCTGAAGGTGATCTATGGTGTGGAGGCATATCTGGTCGATGACCTGATCGAGACAGTATCCAATGACAGAGGACAAAGCCTCAGTGATCCTTTTGTTGTATTCGATCTGGAGACAACCGGTATCGGGGCAAAGAATAATGAGATCATCGAGATCGGTGCCGTGAAGGTTGTCGATCAGACGATCGTGGACCGCTACAGCGTTTTTGTTGATCCGCAGCGACCGATTCCTTATAAGATCGAGCAGCTGACCGGCATCAATGACAGCATGGTCAAGGGAGCAAAACTGATCACAGAGATTTTGCCGGAGTTTCTTGCATTTTGTGAGGGCTGTGTCATGGTGGCACACAATGCCTCCTTTGATATGGGATTTATTCATCAGAAGGCGAAGGATCAGGGACTTCAGACGGACTTTACGGTTGTCGATACCGTTTCCATGTCAAGAGCACTGCTGCCGCACCTTGGCAAGCACACCCTCGATCATGTCGCAAAGGAGCTTGGTGTGTCACTGGAAAACCACCACAGGGCAGTCGAGGACGCGGAGGCAACGGCAGAGATATTCCTGCGCCTCTGCAAGCGTCTGGAGGAGAAGCAGATCACGACGCTGACTCAGTTAAATGAGTTTGGCAGACCGACCGAGGAGGTCATCCGTAAGCTGCCATCGTATCATGCGATCATTCTTGCCAAAAATGAGATCGGCAGAGTGAACCTGTACCGTCTTGTGTCAGAGTCACATCTGAAGTATTTCAACCGGCGTCCAAAGCTTCCGAAGAGCCTGTATTTGAAGTATAAGGAAGGACTTATCATGGGCTCTGCCTGTGAGGCGGGAGAGCTGTACCGTGGTATTCTCGAGGGAAAGACCGACGAAGAGATCGACCGTCTGGTGCGCTTCTATGATTATCTGGAGATCCAGCCGCTTGGCAATGATGAGTTTATGCTGCGCGATAACGACAAATATCCACAGATCCAGGATGAGAATGATCTGATGGAGATCAACCGTCGTATTGTTGCTCTGGGAGAGGAGTATCATAAGCCGGTTGTTGCAACCTGTGATGTCCATTTTCTGAATCCGGAGGATGAGGTATACCGCCGCATCATTATGGCAGGAAAGGGCTTTTCCGATGCGGATCAGCAGGCACCGCTCTTTTACCGCACAACGGAGGAGATGTTGTCTGAATTTCAGTATCTTGGCGCAGCAAAGGCAGAGGAGGTTGTGATCACCAACACAAATCTGATCGCAGACATGATCGATTATATTCATCCGTGCAGTCCGAGAAAATGTCCGCCGGAGATCGAAAATTCCGATCAGGATCTGCGTGATATCTGTTACAATAAGGCACATTCCATGTATGGAGAGGATCTGCCGGAGATCGTAACAGAGCGTCTGGAAAGAGAGCTTAATTCCATTATCAGCAATGGATACGCCGTTATGTATATTATTGCGCAGAAGCTTGTGTGGAAGTCGGTGGAGGACGGATATCTGGTAGGTTCCCGAGGCTCCGTTGGATCCTCTTTTGTTGCGACCATGGCGGGAATCAGTGAGATCAACCCGCTGCCGGCACATTATTACTGCAGCAAATGTCATTATTATGATTTTGATTCTGAGGAAGTGCGGGCATATGCCGGTTCTTCCGCCTGTGATATGCCGGATAAGAAATGTCCGGTCTGCGGGGAGATGCTGATCAAGGATGGACACGACATTCCGTTTGAGACCTTCCTTGGATTTAAAGGCAATAAGGAGCCGGATATCGATCTGAACTTCTCCAGTGAGTATCAGAGTAACGCACATGATTATACCGAGGTTATTTTCGGTGCCGGTCAGACCTTCCGTGCCGGAACCGTCGGAACGATGGCGGAGAAGACGGCATTTGGCTATGTCAAGAAGTATTACGAGGAGCACGGAGAGTCAAAGAGAACAGCGGAGATCGAGCGTATCGCCAGCGGCTGTGTCGGTGTCAGACGTTCGACCGGACAGCATCCGGGTGGAATCGTTGTTCTGCCGGTAGGCGAGGAGATTTACACCTTCACGCCGGTGCAGCATCCTGCCAATGATATGAAGACAAGAACCATCACGACCCATTTCGATTATCATAAGATTGATTCGAACCTTTTGAAACTTGATATTCTGGGACATCAGGATCCGACAATGATCCGAATGCTGGAGGATCTGACCGATGTGGATGCGGCAGCGATCCGTATGGATGATCAGGATGTGCTGTCACTGTTTGAGTCACCGCGGGCTCTCGGCATTACGCCGGAGGACATTGGAGGCTGTAAGCTGGGAAGTCTCGGACTTCCGGAGCTTGGCACCCATTTCGTAATGAACATGCTTGAGCAGACGAAGCCGAAGAGCTTCTCTGATCTGGTGCGTATTTCCGGTCTGTCGCATGGAACGAATGTATGGCAGGATAATGCGGAATATTTCATTTCGCAGGGCTATTGTACACTGTCTACGGCAATCTGTACCCGTGATGATATTATGACATATCTGATCCGTATGGGTGTCGAGAATGAGCGTTCCTTCAAGATCATGGAGAGCGTGCGTAAGGGAAAGGGTCTCGACGACAGTATGATTGCCGATATGAAGGCGTGCGATGTGCCGGACTGGTATATTGAATCCTGTCAGCGTATTAAGTACATGTTCCCGAAGGCACATGCGGCTGCGTATATTATGATGGCGATGCGCGTGGCGTGGTTTAAGGTACACCGCCCGCTTGCCTATTATGCGGCATATTTCAGTATCCGCGCGACCGCCTTTAACTATGAGTTAATGTGTCTTGGTAAGGAGCGGCTGGAATACTACATGGCTGATTACAACAAACGGTCTGACAGCCTGACCGATAAAGAGAGGTCCACCTTGGAAGATATGAAGATCGTGCAGGAGATGTATGCGAGAGGCTTTCAGTTTGTCAAGATCGATCTCTATCAGTCAAAGGCAACCCGTTTTCAGATCATCGATAATAAGCTTATGCCGTCCTTCTCCTCCATCGACGGACTTGGCACCGTGGCGGCGGAGATGATCGAAGCAGAAGCGCAGAAAGGAAAATTCCTCTCCAGGGAGGACTTCAAAAACCGCTGCAAAGTCAGTGCAACCACGGTCGATGCCATGGCAGAGCTTGGTCTGCTCGGCGATATGCCACACACCAATCAGATGTCACTCCTCGACTTCATGTAGTAAAGAAATTATGTACGGGAGTCAATAAAAAAAGAGCGGATGCAAGCTTGCTTGTAAATCCGTTCTTTTTTATTGGCTCAGCCGTATAGGCTGGGGCTTCCAACAACCTCAGACGAAAGTCCGCGGGGTGTGCGGACGAAAGCCGCTGTTTTTGCGGCGGTCTGTGGTTTGTTGGGAGCCCCCCGTACATAGTGACGAATAAATTGTTATTCTTCGCTTTCCGCCGTCATCGGTTCAAATGTGCGGCGGGCATTCTGTTCCTTCTTCCTCTGGCTTGCATTTTTCATGGCTTCCTGACGGAAATAATCCTGCGCACAGAGCTTTTTCTTGCCGCGCAGATCCTGCTTGCGGTAGGTGCCGTCCGGCTGCATGATATGTGCCTTCAACGTATCCTGAAGCTGGATAGTAAGGATATGGATCACCTCAGCCTTCAGTGTCTCGTCCTCCACAGGGAACAAGATCTCCACACGCTTATCCAGATTTCGAGGCATCCAGTCGGCACTTCCCATATAGACCTCCTCATGTCCGTTATTATGGAAATAGAAGATGCGGCTGTGCTCCAGAAAATCACCGACGATCGAGCGGACATGGATATTCTCGCTGACACCCGGGATTCCGGTCTTTAAACAGCAGATACCACGGACAACCAGATCAATCTGAACACCGGCGGCGGAAGCCTCATAGAGAGAAGCGATGATCTTTGCATCACACAGGGAGTTCATTTTCGCTTTGATAAATGCCTTCTTACCGGCTTTGGCAAACTCTGTCTCACGTTCGATCATCTCTGTGAAGCGGTCGCGCAGCCACAGCGGTGCAACGGCAAGCTTGTTCCAGACAGCAGGCTCAGAATAACCGGAGAGCATGTTAAAGACAGCCGTTGCATCCTCGCCGATCGCCTTGTTGCAGGTGAGAAGTCCCATATCGGTATAAAGTTTTGCGGTACTATCGTTATAGTTTCCGGTTCCGAGATGAACATAACGGCGGATACCGTCCTCCTCGCGTCGTACAACCAGTGTGATCTTGCTGTGTGTCTTTAAGCCGACAAGACCATAGATAACATGGCAGCCTGCCTGCTCCAGCTTTCTCGCCCAGATAATATTATTTTCCTCATCGAAACGTGCCTTCAACTCGACAAGAACCGTAACCTGCTTGCCGTTCTCGGCAGCTGCAGCAAGCGAAGCGATGATCGGAGAGTGGCTGCTGACACGGTACAGTGTCTGTTTGATCGCCAGTACATCCGGATCCTTCGCAGCTTCCCGGACGAAATTGACTACCGGATCAAAGCTCTCATATGGGTGATGCAAAAGCACATCGTGATCGCGGATCTGAGTGAAAAGGTTCTCCTCACTGTTCAGCCATTTTGGCTGCTGTGGTGTGTATTTCGGTACTTTAAGCTCATCGTAGCCCTCCATGCCGGAAAGCTTCATCAGGAAGGTAAGGTCGAGTGGCCCGTTGATATGGAAGATATCGTCTTCCTTAATATGGAGCTCCTTTTTGAGAACCTTTAACAGCTTTTTGTCCATGCCTTCCTCAACCTGCAGACGGATCGCCTCGCCCCACTGGCGGCGCTTGATCTGTTTCTCAATCTCCATTAAGAGATCGGCGGCCTCATCCTCCTCGATCGTCAGATCGGCATTTCTCATGACACGGTATGGAAATGCGCATAATACCTCGTAATTCATAAAAAGGCGGTGGATATTGCGCTCAATGATCTGTTCCAGCATGATATAAGTGCGGTCAAAGCCCTCCTCGGATGGGATCTCAACCACGCGTGGCAGACCGGAAGGAACCTGAACCGTCGCAAAATCCGTATCGGCAGTGCCGTCCTTTTTGGAGTTGTTGTGGGTGATGTAAAGCTCCCGGAAATGACCGTTTCCGGAGTGATCGCTATCTGTTGTTTTCATTTTAAGGATCGCACCGATATTTAAGGAACGGTTGCGGATCAGAGGGAAAGGTCTTGAAGAATCCACTGCCATCGGCGTCAGCACCGGATAAACCTCGGATTTAAAATAATCATCCACGAATTTTGCCTGCTTGCGGCTCAGATCCTCATGATGGGAGAGGATGGAAATGCCCTCTTTTTTGAGAGCTGGGATCAGGCTGTTATTGTAGGTACGGTACTGATCCCTCATAAATTCATGGGTAACCTTGCTGATCTCCTCTAACTGTTTGGAAGGAGTCATACCGGCAATGTCCTTTTTGTCGTACTCGGCGTGTACCATATCCTTTAAGGATGCCACACGCACCATATAAAATTCATCCAGATTGGATGCGGTAATACTCAAGAATTTCAAACGGTCCAGAAGAGGAATCGTCTTATCCTGCGCCTCTCCCAGAATACGATAATCAAAGGAGAGCCAGCTTAATTCTCTATTGTAGAAATATTGTGGTTTTAAATAAATCGATTTATTCATGGTTGCCTCCGTTCTTTGCTTTGGTGGAATCCGTATGCTTCGGTGTCATTGTCTTTTTCTGCTTGAGGATCGGCTGGATACCGAATACCTCCTCGAAAAAGTCGGAGTGATTCAGGAAAATTCCCTGTTCCAGTGTGATGTCATATAAGGTCGAGCCGGTAATCGTTAGTGTCTGGCGGCGAAGGGACGTTGTGATCGCTGTAAACTTCTGCTTGTGGCTCCGATCCATGGCATCTGCAAGACGCAGGATCGCGTTGAGCTTCGCAATACGCACATAATCCTCCTTATCAAAGCCATCCTGCAGCTCGCTGTATTCCGGAAAATAATCCCGCAGATACCGGACAGCCGTGGCAACGATCATACGCTCCTTGTGGGAAATGCCGATCAGCTCGGTCGACATAATAATCTTGTAGGAGTTTTCGCCGACCTCGTTCAGATTGATAAAGCTGCCACAGTTGTGCAGGATGACAGCAATCTGCAGAAGCAGACGGTCATGCTTTGTCATGTTCTGCTGGCGCTTGACCGCATCGAAAATCTTCAGTGCCGCATTTTCCACATATTCGCAGTGATTCCGGCTGTAATCATAGCGTGCTGCCGTGCTTCGTGCCGTATGAATGATATCCTCCAGAAAGCTGTGTGCCGGAGTGATACGTTCCTTACGCTCCGCAAAGTCGGCAGCCATGCCTTCACAGAGAGTGATACCGGACAGCCACATCTGCTCCGCACCGGTCTCCTCAAAAATATTATGATAGATCATCGCTGTCGGAAGCAGGAGAGATGCCTGATCGACAGAGGTATTTAATTCCTTTGCCAGATCCTCCGGGTGCTGGGACGAGATCGCCTCGTAAAATTCATCATATTCCTGACGGCTGACAGAATCCTTCTTCTTGCCCTTGCTGTCTGTCGGCTGCAGGTGTCCGAAATTATGGACAGTGAGATATTTCACAAAGGTTCTGAGCTGATTGCCGACCGCAATGATATTCTTGATCTTGTGATCCTTCAGATACAGCTCGGAAAATGTATGAAGATCATTGGAAATATATTCGTACACCAGATTCTGATAGTTGTCGGTGTGCTTCTGCATATCCTGTAAAAACTCCTGAATACGAAGGGAGCCAAGCAAGATATTCTGCGTGCAGATCAGATTATTCTTGTCGAAGAGGGAAAGCTGCATACTGCCGCCGCCGACATCGACCAAAAGAGTACCCTTCTGGATCAGACGATGAAAGGAATTCTCCTTAAAGGCGATGGATTTGTAGCAAAGATAACGCTGCTCGGAGTTGCTTAGGATCTTGATCCGAAAGCCCGTGCGCTGCCGCACCTGATCCAGCACGATCAGATTGTTGTCCGCCTCACGAAGGGCACTGGTGCTGGCGATCATGTAATCGGAGATGCCGTATTCTTTCATCTTCTCCTTAAAGCCGTTTAATATGGTACAAAGCTTATCAATGGAATGATAGCTGATATGTTTCGTTGAGTAGGTTTCATATCCAAGACGGGCGGTATGATGGACATAGTCCAGTTCGCGGATCCCGAACTTTTTGGATACTTCATAGATACGCAGGGATGTCTCGTGGGAACCCACGTCGATCGCTGCAAAGGTAGTGACTGCCATATCTGAAATCCTCCTTGCCGGTCGTAATGTAATAATGATGGAATTGTCCCTGAAAAGCAGATTCGGGGTAAAATGCCACCTGTTATTATTGTACGTTATTTTCGGGAAAATAACTAGCGTTTTTGGCGGATAATTCGACATTTTACAGTACCTTCAAAAGAATTTACCCAATGTTTACAAAAGGCTGGATTTTTTGAGACAGAAATAGTATTATCTATAGATATACGATGGTGGAAAGGAAGTACAGATATGAAGACAGCAGATTTTGATTATGATCTCCCTCAGGAGCTGATCGCGCAGGATCCACTGGAGCAGAGAGATTCCTCCAGACTTCTGATCCTCGATAAGGAGACCGGGGAGAGGACACACAAGATCTTTCATGATATTATCGATTATCTTCACGAGGGAGACTGCCTTGTGATCAACAATACTAAGGTCATCCCGGCTCGTCTGATCGGAGAGCGTGAGGGTACCGGCGGCAAGGTTGAGGTTCTGCTTTTGAAGCGCAGATCGGACAATGTCTGGGAGACACTGGTAAAGCCCGGTAAGAAGGCAAGACCGGGGATGCGTTTATCCTTCGGCGGCGGACTTTTGCACGCCGAGGTGCAGGAGGTTGTGGACGAGGGCAACCGCCTGATCCGGTTTGAGTATGAGGGCATTTTTGAGGAAATCCTCGATCAGCTCGGACAGATGCCGCTACCTCCGTATATCACGCATCAGCTCAAGGATAAGAACCGTTATCAGACGGTATATGCCAAGTACGAGGGATCGGCGGCTGCGCCGACAGCAGGTCTTCATTTTACGGAGGAGCTGCTTGAGCAGATTCGGGCAAAGGGGGTTAAGATTGCCAGAGTCACGCTTCATGTCGGACTTGGAACCTTTCGACCGGTCAAGGTGGAGGATGTGACCGAACATCATATGCACACGGAGTTTTATCATGTGTCTGAGGAAGCGGCGGACATCATTAATGAGACGAAGAAGCAGGGTGGCAGAGTGATCTGTGTCGGCACGACAAGCTGCCGTACGATTGAGTCGGCTGCGGATGATCAGGGAATCGTGCATGCCACAGAGGGGGATACGGATATTTTCATTTATCCGGGATATCAGTTTAAGGTATTGGACTGTCTGATCACGAACTTTCATCTGCCGGAGTCAACGCTTCTGATGCTGGTTTCCGCACTGGCAGGCAAGGAAAATATAATGGCAGCTTACAGGGAAGCCGTAGAGATGAGATATCGCTTCTTTTCCTTTGGAGATGCTATGCTGATTATTTGACACAAAATCTTACATTTGTGAAGTAATCAATTTCGTCATCAAAGTTTTCAATTACATCATTTTGGGTAGAAATGATTAAATTGCCGATACTCTGCGGGGTGTCGGCATTTTGTTCGGCGTAAAAATCTGTAAAAATGCGGAAAACACTTGCAATGGCGGTAGGCCATGTTATCGTAAAGTCAAGATAAAACAAAACATAAACACCTAACAGGAGGTAATTGATACGATGAACGATAAAATGGTAATGGCAATCGCAAAGGTAGTAGGTAAGGAAGTTGAAATCAAGACAGCAGAGCAGGATGGAAAGAACATCATCGTAACAGCAGTTGCAGGAGATGAAACCTACAAAGCAGTCCTCTCAGAGAGAAAGAACCAGTACGGAACATATTACAGAGTGATGAGTTCCGAGGTCGTTGAAGTGGCAGATGAAGAGCCAAAGGAAGATGTTGACGAGGTTGAGGCAATAGCAAATCTCGAAGCTGCAAAGAAATTCAGTGAGCAGAAGAACGCTCCGGTATATGTGATGAGCAATGGAAAAAGAACAGCAGTTATCAAGACGGACTCAAATAAGGCTCGTCACGAGAAATACGGATACTGGGTGGCAGCAATTTTTGAAAATGGAGTACAGGTATCAGCATAATGAACACAGAATGAAAGCCGGAGCAGTAATTGCCCCGGCTCATTTTATTTGAATATGAAAGTGTGTGACAGACCGTTTTTGAATATGATTTGTTTTACCTGCCCGGCATCCATGATGATGCTGTCGATGATGCCCTGCACGAATGTCTTGATGACGGCGGTATCAACAGAAGTGGCAAGCCGCTTGTAAGACACATAGTTTCTATCTGTGAGTTTCTGAGCGATGATGAACTCGGATGCCCTGCGGACAAATTCTTCGTCAGATACAGATTGGTTCCATTCGTCCGTATTTGAAAATCCTATCTGCTCGTTGACCTCATCCAAAGCCTCAGTCAGTTTTGATTTTTGAATGATAAATTCCGACTCCGGCATTGCATCCTCGGCATATAGATACAGTTTTGTGAGTCGGTCTAAGGCTCGCTCGATTTTCTGCTTTTCATTTCGCAGCTTCGATAGTTCGGAGACAACCTTTTTCTTTTTTAGCTTGGCAGACTTGCCGAAAACAGTTCCTTTTATTTTCCCGGAAGAAAGCATATTGAAAAGGTCGTTCAGACCGTCCTCATCTATATGGTCGATATAGGAGAATGTATTTCCAATCAGCAATGCAGCCTGCAACTCCTCGGGAGAATGGATGGATGACATCATTATTTTGAGTAACAGTAAGGCACAACTCCATGAATGGAGATGGACGATAGATACTTTCCTCGAGAAAGAGCTTGAGTTAAGCCTTAATCAGAAAACCTGCATCAGACCTATCAATCAAGGCATTGAATTTGTAGGATACAGACTTTGGTACAACAAGGTTGTGCTGAGGAAATCAACGACTCTCGGAATGAAGAGAAGCCTCAGAGGTGTAGCAAATAAGTATCACGATTATGAGATGACTCTCGAGCAGGTTACTCAGACATTCAATAGTTATACAGGTATGTTGGAACACACAGACAGCGAGGAATTGTTGGCATCTCTTTATACAGATATGATATTGACGCATGGAGAAAGGAGAGAGAATGAAGAAAGATTTATTCAAATGCTCCCACAGGAAGAGGAGATGCTTTATGGGATATGAGCGATGCTCCGGAAGTTGCAGCCACTATGGCGAGTGCAGCGACTGTAAGTCATGGTTCATCCCGGCAGGTCAGTATCCGTGTAATAAATGCAAATATCTTGATGTTAAGCCGCCGAAGTAGGCGGTTTTTCTATGAAAGGAGGTGAGGAATGTGAGCCTAAATGATTGGCTGAAAGCAGGAGGCGGTGTCGTACTGCTCTTTATGACATTGGTACAGATTGCACCAATCAAAGTCAATCCTTGGTCTGCTATTGGAAAACTTGCAGGCAATGCCATGAGATTTCTCGGAAAGACCATGAATAAGGATGGGATATTTGGAGCAGGACGATATTCCAACCGATAAGGAAGAGATTATAGCCAACATCAGAAAAGTAAGAACTGTTGCACCGAAGTTTTACAACATATGTGTATGTGCAACTGCGAAGAAAGGAGCAATGACAATGACATGGAATGAGATTTACGAGGCAGCGGACGGAGCAGCCTGCGGAGATGATACGCTCAAGGCGAAAGATGAGGCGAGACATCAAGTGAGATGCCTTGCTATGGAGTTAGGCAGTCCGGATTTGGATAATGCAGATTGCCCGGAGGATGCGGTGGAAGATTACTGCAATGCCATGAAAATTCAGTTTGATGAGTGCGGCAACATCGTAGGACTCGAACTTCCTCACTGGGTAGAAGATATTATCTACCGCAGAAAAGATGATGCGTACCTCGAGGAGGATTTGAATGCAACTGCTCAAGAATTGGCAGGCGGCAACATAGAAATCAGTGACGAACAGATGCAGAGAATGGTGGCGATGTATCGCCATGATGAAGATAGTAATGTAGCGATGAACGATACTCTCGAGAGCGTAGTGTGTAGAGTTCTTGGGCGTAATTGATGAAAGGAGACAAGATGGCAAAGGTAATTGAACTCATTAAGGAGTCTATGAAAGAAAAGAAGATGACACAGACCGAATTGGCGAAGTCACTCGGGGAGGATGTGCGTGTCATCAATCAGCAGTTGAACAGACAGCAGGACCTCAAGGCAGAACGCTTCCTCGAGGTAATGGAGCATATCGGATACAGAGTTGAAATGGTTGACAATGACGGTATCCGCAAAGTGTGCGAGGATATGCTTGATGATATTAAGGCAGGCAATGTCAAGGGAGATAAGTTTTATATTCAGAAAGACAATGGTAGCATTATCGGCATCAGAGTCTCCGATGGAGATGCCGAGGTCAAGGAATTTTGGAATAAAGCCGATTGTTTCGACTGGCTTATTTCTCATACCTAAGAGATTGGAATATTCCAATTTGCAGGCGGAAAATTCCTAAAAAATATCAGTAAAACTATTGACTTCAAGGTAGGCTATGTTATCGTACGCACAACGAAAAACATAACACCCAAGGAGGTACAAAGATATGATGAAATCAGAGTTTATCGAGAGAACAGGGTTTGAGCCGACCGAGGCAGAATACAGAGAAATCGAAGCAGAGTACATGGGATGTGACATCGACAAAGATGAGTTCTGCAAGGCATGGAAAAAGCAGGGCGGCATTCAGAGATTGATGAGACTTCGTGCGAGAAGAATCGAGGAACTTGAGACGGAACTCGTGAAAGAGAAGAATGACTATGACAGAATGGATGCTCAGTATTGCACCAAGATTAACGAACTCGAAAAGCAGATTTCGGATGATGGGCTGGCTCTTAATAGCATGAATGCTCAGATGGGATTGATGAGAAATAAGGCTGCGGGAGAAATTGAGGAATTACTCAAGAGAGCGACCGAGGCAGAAAGGAAGTTGGCAGTCCTCAAGGAGGCATTCGCAATCATCACAGGAAAGGAGGCTGAGTGATATGAAAGTTACAATTCCGGTTTGGAAATTGGTTGATATGTACAAAGGGAAGCATCCGTATGGTCACTTCTTTGATGACAAGACATTGAAGTTCTTCGGAGAGAGGCTCTCAGACATGAGAGTCCTCAGTAACACAGAAACTGTTAAGGATTGTCTAGGAGAAACGCACGAGTGCTATGTTCTGAGCAGATTGCAGAGAAAGCATCCGGCAGGACCGAGAAGAACATACGCATATTTCGATGTGGAAACACTCGAGCATATTGCGGGATAAGGAGGAATGAACATGGCAAAAGCAGGAATGACGATAAACGATGCGGCTCACGAGTGGGTCAGAGAAATGAATGCCTATCCGCAGGAGATGATAGAAACTCTCATGCAGGCAAAGCCGGATGATTGGCACGAGGTTACGATGCCTCGAGTATGCGACAGAGTATATGTATATAATCTCCCGGATGGATGCGAAGATTACGACCCCAATGGCGAGATTGAGAATATCGTAGGAGGTGTTTACCTCATCAATCTTGAAGATGGAAATACCATTGAACTCGGAGCAGATGATTTTGAGGTTGAGCGTGACAGCATTCTTCCGATGTGGGGATGGCTGTGGAGTTTCTCAGACTCAGCGGATGATTACTTTATGGATGAGTTGGACGGCATCAAGAAGATGTCTGAGTGCGGCTTCCGGATTTACGAGCATGATGAATGGGGTTATTTCTTCGGAATAGATGGCTGCGGATACTCATTCTATGACGAGCATTGGATACCACTGTACAAAAAGAGAGGTTTGCAGTGGCACGACCCGAAAGCAGAGCAGGAGTATCAAATGAGAATGAATGGCTGCGAGAAAAAGAAACTTGGCACTAAGGAATGTTGGTTCAAGGGAGATGAATTTGTTGAGGAGGTGCTGTGATGTCGGCATTAGATGGATTGCTATTTGTACTACTCGATTGTGGAAGTCTTGACATCTCCATACTGGATGATGTCGGGTATGACCTCGGAGATATTGCGGTTGAATTACAGGAGGAGGGCGTAAAAGTCACTCTGAACAACATCACAGACGCAATTTTCCGTAAAGGACAGGATGAACTCAAAGATGCTCTCGAGGAGAAGATTTCAGAACTCGAAGATGAAAGAGATGAGTGCGAAGAGGACTCTGACGAATACGAAGAATTGCAGGAACAGATTGATGAATTGGAATGCTGCGACCCGGAGGAAGATGTAGAGTGGTTCTGCAACTGCCTTGACACCTCGATTTGGTTCAAAGATAACGAAGAGATTTACAGGAAGTATCTCGAGGATGAGATTTCAGACATCGAGGAGAACATGGGGTTTGAATTTTAGGAGGCAAGAGGATGGATAAACAGTCGGCAGACAGGATAATCGTAAAATCAAATGCAAGAATGGAAATCGTTCTTGACTGGTTCTCCAAAAACAGAGAATGGCTGAAACAGCAGGAGTTCCACGCACCGTTAGATGCAGGTGTTGTCGAATTGCAGGAAGAGTTGATTGAGTTCACATTCGAGAGTAAAGGAGATTTGGTGGAACTGGCGGTCTACCCGGCGGAAAAGCCTAACCTGCCTGCGGTCGTTACATACGATTATGACCCTGTGACTACGCAGACATCCAACTTTCGTTTTGCATCGCACCTGCCGCCGAAAAGAAAAATGCTCTTGATGCAGGTAATGGCAATGGATAATACGCATCTCAAGGAAGCGTTGAAGTACCACGCTCTGATGTGTTTTATGACCTATTACCGGGAGACAGTAAAGATTGAGGATAAGGGCAGAAGAACCAAGCGACAGGCTAAGGCGTTACGAAAAGATGTAACGAAACCGCTCCCGCTCGTCCGGAAGCAATATGTAATTGAGGAAGTAGACAGCAAAGTTCTGAGACTTCCCGACCAAAAGAGAACCTATACCAAACCGGAACACGAAGTAAGCGTCAGAGGCTATATGAGACACTATAAGTCCGGTAAGAGTGTATGGATAGAGCCGTTTACCAAGTACAGAGGTAAAGGTAAGAACAGAAAAGACTACGAATTATAGGAGGTATCACAATGGAAGTAAGATGCACAAGAAACTGTAAGAAAAAGGACAAGCAGGGCAGATGCCTTGCGAAGGCAATTTCAATCGAAGAAACTGGCTGCGGAGCGTTTATCAGAGTTCCGGAATTTGAACCGTTCAGAGCGGACAATGTTGTTATCTATGACAAGGCGGGCATTCCGTCAGTTATGGTCCGCTTCTCAAGAGTAACTGATAATGACCTGTTCGGAGGCTCATGCAGACCTCATCCTGCGTTTGTGGTGGATGGGAAAGTGTATGATGAAATCTACATCAGCAAGTATCCGAATACAGTAATCAACGGTAGAGCATATTCGCTCCCTATGACAAAGCCGGAAGTGAATGTAGCTTATGACGAAGCGGTCAATCTTTGCAGAGCAAAGGGCGAGGGATGGCATCTGTGGACTGCGGCAGAGAGAGGATTGATTGCCAATATCTGCCACAAGAACGAAGTGTTCCCGCATGGAAACACGAACTGCGGAGACTGGCATGGAGATAACTCCGAAAAGGGAAAGACCTATGATGGCGGATATAAGACGCTGACAGGCTCCGGACCTGCGACATGGAACCACGACCACACACCGTTTGGAGTATCTGATTTATGTGGAAACATTTGGGAGTGGTTTGCGGGAATGAGACTGATGGATGGTGTCATCGAAGTGATACCGGACAACAATGCTGCGGCAGACATCGACATGAGCAAAGATAGCGATAAGTGGGTAGCACTGATGAAAGATGGCAAGCCTATCCGTATTAACGCTGAGGATGGTGGACTCAAGTTTACAACAGAAGAGTCGGACATGGACTACGATGGATGCGAGTGGGGAGATGCAGAGTTTGAATTTGATGTCACTGAACAGATGAAAGAACTTGCCCTGTATCCCGGCGAATCGGAGACATACCTGTATGCAGATACGGAGGGCGAGCGTTTGCCGATTGCCGGAGGCAGCTGGTCCGATGGTGCCGATGCGGGTGTGTTCTACTTGTACCTCAACCGTGCTCGTTCTTACTCGTACGGCCACGTCGGCTTCCGCTCCGCTTTCTATGGAAAGCTGGACTCTGAGGTTTGATATTTGTAAGGCGGCTGTTAAGCCGCCATGTAAGGAGCGTATATGATAAAAGCGATTAAGTTTGCAATAAGGCTCATAACGATAATTGCCGTAGTAGCGATAGCCGTATGGATTGTCCGTGAATGTTGGCAAGAAATAGAACGGTTTTTGGGTTACATAGGCATCGGCATAGTTTTCTTGATGATACTTGGAATTATCAGTTGGGCGTTCGACGATTAAAACAGGAGGAAAATAGAATGAATAAAGTTATCTTAATGGGTAGACTCACGAGAGACCCGGAAATCAATTACTCACAGAATGGAAATAACACCTGCATTGCGAAGTACACACTGGCGGTTGACAGAAGATTTAAGCAGGATGGCGGGCAGGAGGCTGATTTCATCTCCTGTGCGGTATTTGGAAAAGGAGCGGAGCTTGCTGAGAAATATCTCCACAAAGGAACCAAGATTGCGATTACAGGCAGACTTGAAACTGGTTCCTATACGAATAAGGATGGCGTAAAGGTTTACACCACGACAGTAATTGTTGAGGAACAGGAGTTCGCAGAAAGTAAGGCATCCTCACAGAACAACGCAGGAGGCAATTATCAGCAGCCTGTATCCAATAATTCCTCATCGGGCGATGGTTTTATGAATGTTCCGGACGGAATTGATGAGGAGTTACCGTTTGTATAGAAAACCAAAGAATGAGCCACAAATGTGCAGCGACTGCCTACACCGATGGTATTGCCCGGGAGCGTTCCGGAAAGACCATTGGTGCGGCAATCATTCAGACAAGGAGAAAAACATGGAACAGAAAGAAATGACAAGACAGGAACAGCACGACATTGTGTATAGGAGATGTATCTGTGAGTATGGTACTCAGCCTCAGATTGATATGTGCATCGAAGAAATGTCAGAGCTGACAAAGGCGTTGCTCAAGTACAGAAGAAAATTTGCCCTCGTCAGAGGAGAAAATGTAAATCCTACGAATGGAGACACGGACTTGTTTGAGGCAAGAGCAGACATCATTGACGAACTGGCAGATGTGAGAATTATGTGCAGACAGATGGAGTTGCTCTTCCAAGCAGAAGATGAGGTTGAGAGGAGAATTGATTTCAAGGTAGACAGGCAGTTAAAGAGATTGGAGGGGTAGATATGAACAGACCCGAAACAACATCCACCCTATCGGAGATGGTCGAAAAGTATATAAATCCACACAAGGACCCGAGGATATATTGGGCGAAAGAAGTGACTTTTGACTATTCGACTGCTCACGCAATCAGAGTTGATTACATGAAGTTCAAACCAGTGAACAATACGGTATCCGGCATCGAAAAGGGAGATTTTTATTGTTACGAGGTTAAGTCATCGGTCGATGATTTCCACAGCAAGAACGGTCACAATTTCATCGGAGACTTCAACTACTATGTAATGCCTGCGGAAGTATATGCAGCGGTGAGTTTGGAAATTCCGTACAATGTCGGGGTATTGGTTCCGACAGATGATATGTGGAGGAGCCTTGTGTCAGTAAAGAAAGCCAAAAGAACTGACAGGAAAAGACCTGTAAGCGAGATGCTGCTTATGATGTTTCGCTCTGCGGCAAGAGAAAGGAGAGAATAGAATGGTGGTTACTTTTCACAAGATAATGAAATCCAATGCAAAGGCAAGATATTCGATGCAAACTCTGAGAGGTAAGACGCTCCTCCAGTGGGCGGTGTTGTGGTTCAAGATGAGTAACGATGCTTTTTATGAACTGTATGGCTTCAATTTCAACCCGCACGATTATCCGATGTTATATGAGATTGCAAGGGAGGAAGTTTACGGAGCAGGAGGCTGATTAAATGGGAGACGAAACAAAGAACCCCGCCAATGGCATCAAGGACTTAATGTGGAGTTTTCTGATGGACAAAGGACAGAAAGAGAATATACCGGAGTTAAAGGCTGCGGTATATCGGCTCATACAGATGACGACTCAGAAAACAGCCGGGCAGAGAAAAGGCACTCATATTCCTTGGGAGACTTTGGATATGGAAATTATGAGAATTGTCATCGAAGCAACCGCATTGGTCTTATCGGGGAGACTGGATGAATTAGAAAGGAGCGAAAGCGATGGGAAAGATTAAAGAATTTATCCTCAATAGAAAGCAGTACGACAAAATCCGCAAAATGGACCATTGTCAGATGACAATGTGGGCGGAGTCGATTTATAAGTCTGGATACAAAGATGGCAAGGAGGCGGCAGAGGCAGACTTACTCACGATAGACCAAGTGAGAGAATGTTTACTCACTCTCAAGGGATTTGGTGAAAAGAGAGTGTCCGCCATCTGCGGTGAATTGCAGAGAAAAATGAGCCATACTTCCGATTGACTACGGAGATATGGCTGTGTTATCATTGATAACTGATGAAATGTAAATTACAAAACAGGAAAAGTGAGGCGAACTCGAAACATGAGGGATGCCATGTTCATAAAGTAATGATACAGAAAGGATATGGTGAGTATATGGACAAGCATTATGATGGCGAGCAGCCAAGACTGCGCAAAACATTGTTATTCATTTACAATCCCATGGCAGGTAAGGAGCAGATCAGGAATAAGCTGGCAGATATCATTCAGGTGTTCTGTGAGGCAGATTTCATTGTGACACTGATGGCAACAAACCGGCAGAATGATGCGAAAAACGCAGTGATCGAGTACGGTTCCAGATATGATTATGTTGTCTGTTCCGGGGGAGACGGCACAATGAATGAGGTGGCAAATGGCATGATGCGTCTTCATGAGAAGCCGATCTGCGGTTATATTCCGGCAGGCACGGTCAATGATTTTGCCTCCAGCTTAAGGATACCGAAGATCATGCGTCATGCGGCAGAGCTGGTGACACAGGGAAAGGTATTCCGCTGTGATCTGGGTTCCTTTAATGACAAGTTTTTCACTTATGTGGCAGGCTTTGGTGCATTTACCGAGGTGTCCTACACAACGCCGCAGGAATGGAAGAACATGCTTGGAAAAACCGCTTATTTCATAGAGGGACTGAAGCATCTGGCAGAGATCAAGCCACATCATATGCGGATCACTTACGATGACGGTGTGGTGGAGGATGATTTTGTGCTGGGACTTGTCAGTAATTCCGTGTCCGTGGCAGGATACAAGGCATATCAGAAGGAAGACATCAAGATGGATGACGGTCTGTTTGAGGTGCTTTTCATCCGCGATCTGAAAAATGCACTGGAGCTGCAGGAGGTGCTCAATGCCCTTCTTACCAAGCATCTGGATGCGACAAAGATGTTTCGATGCAGCAGCCGGCATCTTCATATTGTCAGTGATGATGAGGTACAGTGGACGCTTGACGGCGAGGATGGCGGAAGCTGGGATGAGGTAGATCTGTTTAATCACCAGCAGGTACTTCCGATCATCTGCGGAGATGAGGCACTGGAGGATATTTCTTCCCAGATGGGAGAGGAACCGGTATAACAGCGTGTAAATTGGATATGAGATCGACATAAGATAACCCGGAGGAAGCTCCGGGTTAATTTATACATTATGATATCAGGAATTATCCGGCTAGGACAGCTCCGCAATCCGGGAGACACCGACATAGATATCGCTGATGCGGTACCAGGTCGGATAGTCGACAACACCGGTCTGTGGCAGATGAAAGACCTTCTGGAAGGCTTTTACGGCATTGGCGGTATCCTCGCCGTAAACACCGTCCGCAGCGATCTTCGGGATCAGCGGATAGCCTTTGGAAATGGTGTTTAACTGATTCTGGAGCTGGCGCACCTTCTCACCGGTTGAGCCGATCGTCAGATCGTAGCCCGGCCATGAGGCAGGAATTCCGGAAATTTCCTCTGACGAATTGATAAAGACCGAATCTCCATAGAAGCGCCGCAGGATCTCGATAGCCGAATAACCCTGATCTCCCAGTGTTTTGGATTCCCACTGGCGCATCCAGCGCGGACAGGAAACGCGTTTTCCGTCGCAATATTGCGTGAAAAGAGGTTGCGTAATATTTGGTCTCGATATATAATTGGAAAATATCGTATCAACTGCCTGAGAGATGCTTTCAAAGATATTGCGGCCGGGTATAAACTTCTGGTCATAGGCGGTTGAGCTGGTGATCGTGAAATCGTATCCACGATTGCGGTACCATTCTGTATAAACACGGTTTAATGTTATGGATTGTATTGCCAGAATATTGGCAAGCAGCGTTGCTTCCGGCCATGTGGCGTAGATTTCGCTGGATGCAACATTTTTGATGTAATCCTTATATTTTACATAATAGTTCTGCGCTCCGGAGTCGCTTGGCGGACCGTCATGCACGATTACATATTCGGGGGATGGAGTGCGATAGAGAACGGGGGAATATTATGAAGGAACAATCATCCCGCAGGGAATTAAAATGGTCGAGACTTGACAATACGGCAAATCTGTTTCCGGTGATCGCAACGGAGCGGATGACCAATGTCTATCGTCTGTCTCTGACCTTGGAGGAGAAAATTGATCCGGTGATTTTACAGCAGGCACTGGACAAGATCCTGCCTCTGTTTGATCTGATGAATGTCCGGCTTCGAACCGGGGCATTCTGGTATTATTTTGAGACGAACCGCAAGCCGGCGCCGCGCGTGGAAAAGGAAACTGAGTATCCCTGCCGCAAGATGGAGCCGCAGTTAAATAACCAGTATCTGTTCCGTGTCAGCTACTATAAAAGACGTATCAATCTTGAGGTGTTTCATGTGCTGGCAGATGGCATGGGCGGCGTGACATTTTTGAAGGAATTAGCCTGTCAGTATCTGCGTCTGGCGCATCCGGAGCTTTGCAGCCGGGTTGGCGATCATTTGTCGGAGCAGACATCGCTTAACACGGAGGACAGTTATCTGAAGAACTTCCGGAAAGGGCAGCCAAAGGGTTACAAGTCCAAGCCGGCATTTCATATGAATGGTGAGAAGCTTAAGGACGGAGCGTTTGGGGTGATCCAGGGATATCTTCCTCTTGATCAGGTCAAAAGAGCAGCCCATGAGCGCAGTGTGAGTATCAACGAGTATCTCGCAGGCGTGTATGCCTACAGTATCTACAGGGAATGCCTTCACGGCGCGGTGTCAGACAAGCCGCTGGTGCTGTGTGTTCCGGTAAATCTAAGACCGTATTTTGAATCGATCACGACGAGAAACTTTTTCGGAATGGTTGGTGCAGCCTTCGAGCCGGATCATGAGGACTATTCGAGAGATGAGATCGAGCATATAATTGTGGAGTCATTGCGGGCGCAGATCAACAAGGAGAATCTGGAAAAGCTGTTTTCATATAATGTGTCCAATCAGAAGAATCTCATGCTGCGTGCCGTACCACTTATTCTGAAAAAAATCGTGATGCAGTGGGTTTATCAGGTCAGCGCCAGAGCAACGACAACGACACTGACCAATCTGGGCGTGCTGAAGGTGGATGAGGAATATCAGCCGTATATCCGGCATTTCTCGGCGATCCTGTCCGTTTCGCAGGGACAGAATACAAAGATGACGATCTGCTCTTACGGGGGAGAGATGGTCATTACTTTCAGTTCAATTTTAAAAGACGTCTCTGTACAGAAACGGTTTTTCCGGACATTGGCAGAGGATGGCATACAGCCTGCAGTAGAGAGCAATCTGTAAGAAAAGGGGTGAGACTGTGAAGTGTTGTAAACGATGTGGCATTGAAGTTCTGGGGAATCGGGAGGTGTGCCCTCTGTGTAACAGTGTTCTTCATCGGGAAGAGCCTGAGAACAGGGAGCGTGATACAGAGGAGGACAGCTTTCCGGATATTGCGGCAAAGCACAGAGTGCGCCGTCAGATTTTCTGGATCGCCACATATGTCTGTGTCATTCTGGAAGCATTGTTTTTGTTCCTGAACCGGCTCTTTTCACCGGGCGTGCGCTGGTCTTTGATCACCGGAGTGGCAGCCGCATATATTTTATCAAGTCTGTGGCAGATGTTAAGCCGCCGCAAGGGACATATTGTAAAGATTTATTTTCAGGCTGCTGCTGTATTTGTTCTGCTGGCGGGTATTGATTATTCTCTGGGCTTTCAGGGCTGGTCGATCAGATACGGACTCCCCTGCGTGCTGCTTGCGCTTGCTGTGATCATTCTGGTCTGCATGATCGTGAATTTCGCCAACTGGCAGAATTATCTGACGATGCAGATATTTATGGTGCTTTTCAGTCTTGGATATCTGATCTATTCGGTTGTAGGCAGAGGCGGCAACCGGATCCTTGCGTGGATCGTGTTTGGAACGTATCTGACACTGTGGGTGATGACGATGATCTTAGGCGGGCGGAAAGCGGAAAATGAGGTCCGCCGCAAATTTCATTTATAATACAAAGGAGGATGCATGAGCGTAAAAGGAAAGATTGTCACTGATATGATCCGTTTCTTTACTTCCCAGAAAATGCTGGGACCAAAGATTCAGGATGGAACACTTCGCAAAAATCTGGTCGAGCCGCCATGGCACTGCCCGGACGAGTACCTGAATCTGCCTATTCATATGCGACAGTTTGAAATGGAGCTTCTCACACCGAAGGCCGCCGACAATGGAGAGGTTGTGCTGCAGCTTCACGGCGGCGGTTATATTGCAAAGATCCGGAATGCGTACCGGGATTTCGCTGTCCGCTACAGTAAGATCGACCAGTACCGCGTGCTGTCGGTCGATTACCGCGTGGCACCGCAGCATCCGTATCCGGCGGCATTTCAGGATGCCCTCGAGGCATACCGCTGGCTTTTGTACTCAGGCTTTAGCGGGGATCGCATCATTCTTGCCGGAGATTCGGCGGGCGGCGGACTCGTATTGGCACTTGCCATGTATCTGCGCGATCAGAGCATGCCGCTTCCCAAGAAACTTGTGATGATGTCGCCGTGGACGGATCTGACCGCATCGGGTCCTTCCTATCAGGAGAATTATGAGAATGATCCTCTTTTTGGCAATACAAGGGAGAGCATGATCTACAACGGCGAATATGCCGGCAAACAGGATCCGAAGCTTCCGTATATCTCTCCGTTGTTCGGAGATTTTCACGGGCTTCCGCCAATGCTGTTCCAGGTGGGAAGTCTGGAAATGCTTCTGAGCGATTCTGTCCTTGCGGCGCAGAAGGCGAAGGAGGCAGGCTGTGATGTGACACTGACTGTGTATCAGGACATGTTTCATGTATTCCAGCTCAGCATGGATAAGCTGGCGGAGTCGAGAGCGGCGTGGGATGAGGTGGCAGCATTCCTTGGTAAATGATGACAGAAATATATGATATGAAATTTCAATCAAGAGGTATGTCCTGATTTTGGGACATACCTTTGTTCAGGTGTAGGAAAATGCTCGTAACGTGGTGGAACCCAAGGGCAAAACGCTGGTTTTGCCCTTGGGTTCTACATCTGATCTTTGATGGATACAATATAATGATATTGGCAAAAGGATATCGGATTGGAATGAAAGAAGAGAATCAATATGAGGATGCTGTCTATGAGGGCAATTTCGATGGATACGACGTCTATGTCTCTTATGCCACAGACGGACTTGATATGGAAGAAGCCTATGCGTTGTATCAGGAGGCATGCAACAGCATTTTGTATCGCAGTCTTGCACAGATGACGCAGGAGGGGAAAGAATGATCCGGTGCGCCTTATACCTGCGCCTGTCCAGAGAGGATGGCGAAGGAGAGAGTAACAGCATTCAGAGCCAGCGCATGCTGTTATTACAGTATATGAAAGAGCAGGAACAGATGGAGTGTGTCGGTGAGTGGATCGATGACGGTATCAGCGGCAGCCACTACGAGCGTCCCGGCTTTCAGGCAATGATGGGCGCTGCACAGAGAAGAGAATTTGACTGTATCCTGTGCAAGGACTTGTCGCGTCTTGGAAGAGAATATATTCAGACAGGCTATTTGCTGCGGGAGATCCTGCCACGGCTGGGGATCCGCCTGATTGCCGTGGCAGATCATTACGACAGTGAAGATACCGGTTTTATGGAGGATTCCCTGCTGATGCCGGTCATGAGTCTGATGAATGATGCGTATTGCAGAGATATTTCCAGAAAGGTACGGTGGCAGCAGCGGACAAAACGGATGATGGGGGAATATATCGGTGCATTTGCCTGCTATGGATATCAGAAAAGCAGCGAGGATACGCATGTGCTCGTCATTGATCCGGAGGCGGCGGAAATTGTCCGCATCATTTATCTGCTGCGGCTTGGCGGTATGGCGGCAGAAAATATTGCCGGTGTCCTGAATATGGGACAGATCAAAAGCCCGTATGAATATAAAAAAATGCAGGGAAGTCATTATCACTCCGGGTTTGTTCCGGAAAACAACGGACAGCAGGAAAAATTCTGGACACCACAGACCGTGCGCCGAATCCTTTCTAATTCCATGTATACAGGTGTAATGATTCAGGGAAAAGACCAGAAGCTCAGCTACAAGCTTCAAAAACGCGTTGCACTTCCGAAGGAGAAGTGGATCTGTGTAGATGGTGTGCTCCCGGTAATCATTCCGAAGTGGGTCTATGAGAGGATCCGGAAGCTTCAGACGAAACGGATCCGTTGTCAGAAAGGGAATGTGTTCTGTACCTCCTTCGCCGGATATGGTCTGAATGCAAAGGAGCAGGAAACGGCACAGAAATGGCTGCAGCAAAAGATGGCACAGTTTCCCGGTGGAATTGCCGATCATGAGCCATGGTTGAAACGGTTGTGGGTGGCTTTGTTTGTAGAGGAAATTCATGTGGTTCGGCAGGGGGGAGGGCTGGAGAGGCAAGGAAAGTAAATGCAACCCAGCAGGTGGACATGAAAGAATAATAAGTGCAATCTGACAGATGGAACTAGTCGGAAACGAAAGAATAATAAATGTGATCCGACAGATGGAACTAGTCGGAAACGAAAGAATAATAAATGTGATCCGACAGACGGAACGGGCTGAGGATAGAATAACAAACAGATCCGGAGTGATAAGAAAGGTGGGGAGAGAATGGAGTATCTGGTTGGAATTTACGCCCGCTTGTCCGTAGAGCATGGCAATGCCAAGGACAACAGCATACAGAATCAGATCCGACTGGCGAAGCAATGGCTGGAAGAGCAGAATGCCAAGCTGGCTCAGAAAAAAATACGGTGCGAAAGCTTGAGTGAAAAACAAAAGGAAGAAGAAATTTGCGTAGCGGATCGTTGCAGACTTCAGGATATTTATGTGGACAGCGGCTGCAGTGGAACCACATTTCGCCGCCCGCAGTTTCAGCGGATGCTTGAAGATGCACAGGAGGGGAAGATCAACTGTATTGTGTGTAAGGATGCTTCCCGGATTGGCAGAGATTATCTGCGAACCGGTGAATATCTTGAGAAAATTTTCCCGCTGATGGGAGTGCGCGTAGTCTGTGTCAGCGATGGATACGACAGCGGGCGTGAGATGCCGGGAAGCCTCGCCGGTAACCTGAAAAATCTTATGAACGAATGGTATGCAAAGGATATCGGAAGAAGAGTACGTCTTGTCAAACAGCAGAAGAAGGCGCAGGGATGTTATCTGGGGAGCAGAGCGCCTTATGGCTGGCAGATTATTTACTGCGATGGAAGAAGGGGACTTGAAAAGGATCCGCCGGCGTATGAGGTGATCAAGCAGATGGCAGAAAGGCGGCAGCAGGGGATGAGTTATCGGCAGATCGCGGGGTGGCTGGAGCAAAACGGGGTCAATACACCGGAACATTACCGGAGGACCGGTGAGGTGTATCGGTTTGAATATGGTGAGAAACAGCGACAGACCTGGGAGGCATCCGGGGTACGCCGTATTCTTTTATCACACACCAGAGGGGATTACCACACGACTTAATACGATCTCACCCGTTTCGCTGACATCCTTGACCTCACTTTCCGGAATCTTCGGCGGGTAATCGCCGTACAAGGTGTGTGGTGGAATCACATAAAGTACGCTGTTATCATTCGGCGTCTCAAACTGCGGAATCAGGGAAATATTCTGCAGTGCCGTCTGCCCTGACAAGATTTCCGCTCCGGAGATCACCGTCGGTTCAAAGCCGGGAGCGGTAACCTTTAAGTTAAATACAGAATAAGGCTGTGCGGCTTCCGGCTCAAGGCTGTATTCGAGCGGCGGTGCCGGCAGATCAATGGTATCGGTCTGACCATTGGAATCCGTGGAAAGCTCATCGATCACATCCTCCGGTTCATTGCTGTCCGTGATCTGTACCGTGGCACCCGACACGGCGCGCGAGCTGATCATTGAACTGACATTTACAAGCAGCCTTCCGGTATCCGGGAGGTCCTGCTGCATGGCATATAATTTAGACATACTACTCCTCCATATAAAAAGAATCTACTCTTTATAGTATGGCGAAAAGAAAGAGAGGTGAATGAGGGATTTTGACATATCACGAAGTTCGGGTTAAAATAGCAGAAAAGAAAGCCTGTAATCATTTTGTAGGTTACGAGAAAGGAAAATTGATACCAATGGAAACAATAAAGATTAAATATTTTACGGACAAGATCGACAAATTGGAGTATATTGATGGAAAGTCTGACTGGATCGATCTGCGCGCGTCGGAGGACGTGATACTGAAGGCGGGAGATTTTGCTCTGATCCCTCTGGGAGTGGCAATGGAGCTTCCGCAAGGATACGAGGCACATATCGTACCGCGCAGCAGCACATACAAGAACTTCGGAGTCATTCAGGCAAATCACTGTGGCATTGTCGATGGCTCTTACTGCGGTGATAATGATATGTGGAGAATGCCGGTGATCGCTATGCGGGACACCGAGATTCATGTAAATGACAGGATCTGTCAGTTCCGTATTATGAAAAATCAGCCTCAGATTCAATTTGACGAGGTGGACAAGCTGGCCGGAAAGGACAGAGGAGGCTTTGGAAGTACAGGAAAGCAGTAATCCATAGCTTTCTAGGATGGCGGGGCGCAGTTGTTCCATAGGGGGGAGTTTATCCTTGCTCCGTTAGATAGCTTCGTGCTTCCGACTTGGAAATCTGATAAATCTCGCGGAGCTTCGTGCAGATAAAGGAGTCGTCACAGCCCATGGAGCGAAGCGCAGCTATTGTTTTTGAAACTGACAGGGTCATTTGAACTTGAGCCAGCTTAATCTGAGCCTGTTCAACTTCGATCTGAGCCATCTTGGCATTCATCTGAGTCTGCTTTGCCTCGGCTCGAGCCTGTTTGGCTTTGTGTTGCATTGCAGCTGCCTGAGAAAAGGCAATCTGCGCTCTCAGTATTGCCCTGTCCCGCTCCTGCATGCAATGGTGTTCTTCGGGATCGTATTCGTAAAGATTCACAGCAATCACCTCACTTTGTCTGAATTGAAAGCGATTATAGCATGTGAAATCATAAAAATCCATTGTATAAATCAACAAAATGACAATAAAATAATGGCAGATATGCCGGGCAATAAAAGCAGTTCGTTCAATATGCGTGAAAAATATATGGACGAATTTGTTGAAACGTTACAGGTATCCGATGAAAAATATGGCATTTTGACGGATAATGAGGCACATCCCATACAGCAGCTATGCAGGTAGATTGGCATATTGCCAGTGCCGCGCAAAGTGTTGCAAGCCCCTTATGAGTGAGAGGGGGGAGCTGAAGTGGGCTTGCCCGCTTGATTTTAAAAGAAGAGAGTTTCGTGGGAGAGACTCTTTCTTTTTTTGTGCACATTGTTCAATTATGTGCTATTCGGCAGAAAAAGTGTTGCAAATTCCAGTTAAGTATGTTATCGTTTTAGTGTTTAATAAGTAGACATAATACATATTATGTCGTACTATTGTAAAATAGGGAGGAAGGAGACCGGATTATGTGGTATGTCATTCATACAATGTCCGGAACCGAGCAGAAGTGCGTGCAGCAATGCAGACAGTATATTGATCCGGCGGACTATGTCGAGATGTTCGTGCCTCAGTATATTACGAAGAAGCACTTCAAGCAGGAGTGGCATGATGTAGAAAGGACCTTATTTCCAGGATACATATTTGTAGACACGGATCGGATCGATCCGGTGCTTGAAGGTCTGAAGAAGGTACATCAGTACACCAAAGTCCTGCGCGATGCCGATGTTATCTCTCCAATCACCAGGCAGGAGCAGAAGTTCCTGGTGGACATGATGGATGACCGGCATATCGTACAATATTCCGAAGGATTTCTTATTGGCGAAAAGGTTTGTATCACCTCCGGTCCTCTGAAGCATTACCAAGGCTGTATCAAGACGGTGGACAGACACAGGCGGATCGCCAAGCTGGAAATACCGGTCTTTGGCGGAATGACCCCAGTCGAAGTGGGGTTTGGAGCCGTTCGCAGAGTCAGTCAGGAAGAATTTCACCAGATGAAACAACAAAATATCCGGAAACATCAAACATCACCCAGGGGAAAGCCAGGACAGGTCAAAGTACTTAGCGGTGCCTTTGAAGGAATGACCGGCAAGTTGCTTTGTGCAGAACCGGAACGGGATGAGTGGACGATCGAACTGGAGCTCTTTGACGTGGCAACAAAGGTAATCTGCCCACGGGAAGAGATTGAGATACTGTAATGTAAGAAGCCAATCGGTGGAGTGACGAGTGTCGCGCTGCATCGGGCGGTGGATAGAAAGAGCGTAAGCGAAGCCGGAATTGCGGGCTGCCGGAGGGCGGTTGGCGAGTGGCGAAGCACGCTCTTTTTCTGATTCGGTTATAGAGTAGAGATGAGTGTACTCGATGGATATTTTGTGGAGTGGAAAACAAGGAAAATATGATTGCAGGGGAATTGGATATAACAGCATAAGGGAATACTTAGGCGCGTGTGATGAACACATGAGGAATTAGAGAAAAATACCATCTGCGAATAGCAGATGTGTACATAGATTTGCGGAAGAAAAACGACGAGGAGTATTTGAGGGATGAGGAAGAATAAAATTAGAATATTGCATGTGGCGCAAGCCGCTGGTGGCGTGGATCGCTACATCCGAATGCTCCTCAAGTATTTGGACAAAGAGAAGTTTGAGAATATATTGGTTTGCTCACAAGATTTCCATGAAGAAGACTACATAGATTTGGTGGATTCATTTGAAAAGGTAGAGATGACAAGAGCCATTGGAGGTAGCGACCTAAAGGCAATTAAAGATGTTAGAACACTGATAAAGAAATATAATCCTGATATTGTCTATGCACACTCCAGTAAAGCTGGAGCAATTGCTCGAGTTGCAGATATTGGTCTTAAGAATCACTGTGTATACAACCCACATGGGTGGGCATTTAATATGCGATGCTCTGCGAAGAAAAAAGCAATGTACACAGCTATTGAAAAGATTGCAGCACCATTCTGTGACAAAATCATTTGCATTTCAGATGCAGAAAAACAGTCAGCACTAAATAAGAGAATTTGCAAAGATGATAAATTGCAGGTCATTTTCAACGGTGTTGACATCGAAGCCTATGAAAATGGAGTACATGGCGCAGTTAAAAGGAAAGACATGGGCATTCCAGAAGACGCATTTGTTGTTGGTATGGTTGGACGAATGAGTCCACAAAAAGCACCAGATGTGTTTATTAAGATGGCAAAGAAGGTAAAAGATGCAATTCCAAATGCACACTATATTATCGTCGGCAATGGAAATCAGGAAGACGAAATCAGAAAGTATGCGGAGGATAATGGTTTCTCAGATAGTCTACATATTACAGGTTGGGTTGATAACCCAATGAGCTATGTGGAGCTTTTTGATGTTGCATGCCTGTTGAGCCGCTGGGAGGGATTTGGATTAGCACTTCCTGAATACATGATGGCGGGTAAGCCGATTGTAGCAAGCAGAGTGGATGCTATTCCGAATATAATCCGGGATGGAGAAAATGGCTTACTTGTTGAAGTGGATGATGCTATTGGTGCAAGTGAGGCTGTACTACGGATTTATCAGGACAGGAAATTGAAAGATAAATTGGTGGCACAAGGATTAGAAGATGTACATAACAGATTCAATGCTCGAAGGGTATCAGATGAGCACGGGAAGTTGTTTGAAAATATGTGAGAAATAGTAGACTGACTTTTAGGATGGCATGTGAGGTTAATAAAATGAAGGACAAATTGAAATATATTGATGTATGCGTGCTAAAGATTATAGCAATCTCGATGGTTGTTGTGGCACATTATTTTAGATTCTTTGAGCCTACTTCACACTTGAACGGGTTGAAATCTATAGGGTTCTTCGGTGCTGCACTTTTTGCATTTTTAAGTGGATATTTGGCTGATATCAATAATGGAAAAGTTTTCGGGGGGGATGGCTGTTTCATAAAATCGGCTCGGTATATTTGCCCTATGTGATAACTAATTTAATTTCGATGTTTATGTATAAATCATGGGCATTTAATCCGCTGAAACAAGTTTTAATGGGAAGCAATGACGGGGTGCTTTGGTATGTGCCATTTATAATGGTGTTCTACATATTGTTTTTTATTGTCGAAATTAATGAGTGGCCGCGGTTAATTCTACCTAGTATGGGAGCAATGATATTTATTGTGCTAGAAATCGCAGGTGCGGACAGTCAATGGTACACATCTATTGGAGCTTTAATATTTGGCTTGTATGCTGACAGATTTAAAGATAATAATTTGAGGTCTGTTTTTCAAAGCGTGACGCTTTTTTTGCTCTGTTCAGTTGCCGCAATAAAGTTAGAAAATATTCCATTGTTAAAGGATGTACTAACAACGCTTGCAGGCATCGGATTTTGTGAGATGGTTTTTAATATTACCATGCTTGTTCCAAATAGAGAACCCAAAAATTGTAAGACATTGTTATCAATAGCAAGTGGTTCGGCCTATTGGACGTATTTGATTCATATGAAAGTTGGGTTTATTCTAAATAATCTGATGGCACCTTCGCTGCTTCCATTTTATCTTATATCAGTCGTAGCTGCTACTTTATTGAATGGGTGCTATTTGAAATTCAAAAGAGATTTGAATCGGCTTGATTTAAAATCGAAGTGAGACCTAGAAAACGACCATCTAGGCAGGTGGAATAATACGAAGGTTATGTTATCTGAACTGAAAAGAGATTTAGAACGTAACGGAGAACTAAAGAACTATGCTTTTTTATATTTCGATATGGAAACTATTGTATGACATACAATGGCACATGTGCAAAAGTCTTTAGTATCCTATTCCGCCTTGTTATGAAATTGACATACAGCAAATAAAATCATATTCCTTTGGAAACAAATATGGGGGTTAAGAACACACCATCTTCTAGGAATTGTTTTGTCAGACAAAGCATCAATTGATGAGCAATGAACAATAATGCACCAAGTTATAATCGGTGTTGATGCATTGAAAAACAATAAGGCTCCAGTGATTGGAAACAATGTGCTTATTGGAGCAGTCGCAAAGATCATAGGCAATATAACTGTCGGAAACAACGTCGTTGGTGGAGCGGGTGCAATTGTTACAAAACCCGTTCCTGATGAAAAGACAGAGGTTGGAATTAATCGAATATTAGGATAATTGGTGGTGATGATATGGAGAAAGTTAAGGTCCTTCACATGGAACTCGATGTTCATATGGGAGGAATTGAGTCTTTCCTCTTTAATCTTTATAGTCAAATAGATAGAGAACGTGTACAATTCGATTTTGTGACAAGATCGAATAGCCCGGCAATGGAATCGGAATTAAGAGAACTCGGAGCGAAAATATATCGGGTTTCATCGTACAAAAACCCATTGGCATATATGCGTGATCTGAATGCAGTTATAGAATACGGTTATGACATAATTCATATTCATAAAAATTCCGCTGCTGTAATTCTGCCGTTTATTGTCGCGCATAAGCATAAAAACATTAGAGTCTTTGTACATTCGCATAATACAAGTCCAAGCATAGGTGGAGCAACTCAATTATTGCATATATTAAATAGAAATATTTTATGGAAATATTCGGATGAACATTTTGCGTGTTCACAGATTGCGGGCGAGTGGCTATACGGAAAAAATAAAACCTTCACTGTTTTAAAGAATGGAATTAATACCAATGCCTACAAATATGATTTGCAAAGGCGTATGGCTAAGAGAAAAGAGCTTGGAATAGCGGAAAATATATTTGCTATTGGTAATGTTGGTAGATTTACTGAGCAGAAAAACCAAAAGCGATTGGTACAAATATTTGAAGAATATATTCGGAAGAATAGCAATAGTGTGCTTTTGTTAGTTGGAGATGGAGAACAAAAAAATGTGGTTGAGAATTATTGCAAGGAAAGAAATCTGACAAAACATGTAATGTTTCTTGGAATTCGGAAAGATATTCCAGATTTGATGATGGCGATGGATGCTTTTGTAATGCCATCGATATATGAAGGATTGCCAATTGTGGCAATTGAAGCTCAGAGTGCAGGATTGCCACTTTATTTATCAAATACGATTTCTGATGAAACGGACATAACAAGCAATGTCAAATGGTTCTCATTGGAAGAAGATAATAAAGCAATTGCCGGAATAATATGCGATGAGCAGAGTACAACTCAGGAGCGAATAGAACGAAACAGTAAAGTTGTAACTGCTGGATTTGATATGGGAGAAACTGCAAAGATACTGCAAGATGCATATGTTGAGACTACGGAAAATAATCCAAGAAAAGAGGGGCAATCATGTACATTATAACATTCGTGATATCACTGCTATTGTTGCATATTTCAGAAAAAGCACAAAAAAAAAGCATAAAACGAATATTTGTTGCGATGGCACTATTATTGCCAAGTTGTTTGGCGGGGATAAGAGACTTCACTATCGGATGGGATGTTCTGCTATATGGAAAGGGCTGGTTTGAAAGAGCATGTGAGTACAACTCGCTGATAATATTTTTAGAAAAAGCGAATGAGTACAGTGTCGGAATAGGATATGCATTTATTAATTATTGTGTCTCAAGAGTAACACACAATTTTCATGTGTTTCTTTTTGTATATCAACTCATACAATTGTGTATTGTGTACTACACGGTCAAACCATTGAAAAAAGAGATAAGCCTAACATTTGCGTTTTTTGTCTATTTCTTTTCTTACTATAATCTGTCGCTGAATATTTTAAGGCAAATTATGGCGATAATGATTGTTTTCTTCGGCTATAGATTTATTTTAAATCATAAACCAATTAAATTTGTTTTAACGATAATTGTTGCATATACTTTTCATAATACAGCTATAGTAGGATTGGTTTTGTATCCTATAAACTGGGCGCTTAATAATAAACTACTAAAAAAACTGTCAAAAACTTTGATTGTCGTAGGTAGTGTTAGTGCTGCTATTGCGTATCAAGTGCTATTAGATGTATTTGCAAAGTTTGGATTATTACAGATTGAACGGTATTCTCATTATGCGTCTGATACAGAGGTTGGAGGGCGATACATAAGGTTGCTCTATTGGCTTATTATCTTAATTGCAATATTATGGAAAGGCAGAAAGTGTATAGCATATAATAGCAAGAACTTAACATTGGAAATGTATATGACAATGTCAGGAATCTTTTCTTTAATGGTATTCATGGGTAGTCCTTGGATTGTTCGGATTGTATATTATTTTGATGTATTTCAAATTATATTTTTACCTATGTTGGTTCAAAGATTGCCATTTGCTCTTGGAAAGAAGAAAACGATAGGATCCTATTTCATTGTAGGCATAATTATCATGGCTTTTTGGCTGTTTAATTATGTCCTGAGACGAGGCGGAAATACATATCCGTATATTTTTATGCGCAATTGATGCGATTCCATATTTGATATTATATTTGCAATAGAATAAATATAAATTGAAAAACTAAACGATAGGAAAATGCTATGGAAAATAAAAAGATAAAAATTGCATATTGTGTTAGTGGACTAGCTGGGGGCGTGTGTAATGTAATAGCAAATTATATGAAATACATGCCAGATGATTACGCTGTAGATATTATTACTCAAAATATAACTTCTGAAAAATATCGTGAATCGTATGAAAAACTAGGATTCAATATTGTACTGGTTCCAAGCAAATCAGAATCCATATTAGGAAATATATGCGCATTGTATAAATTAATGCAGTCTCAAAAATATGATATTGTACATGCGCATATGACATTGACAAATTTCTTCCCTCTGTTTGTGGCCGGTTTGTGTGGCATTAAAATCAGAGTGAGTCATTCACATATGGCGGGAAAAATAACAATCAAAAGTAAACTGCTATCTTTTTTATCATGTAAAGTGGCAACTGATTATTTTGCATGTGGAGAAAATGCAGGAAAATATTTATATGGTTGTCGGGAATTTCAAATAATAAATAATGCGATCGAGTTAGATAAATATTCTCCCAATGCTGAAACTAGAAAAATCCAACGAAATAAGCTTGGAATAAATGAAGAAACAACAGTGCTAGGCCATGTGGGAAGATTTACTTATCAAAAAAATCATGAAAGAATAATAGACATATTTGGAAAATTCAATAAAATTAATCCAGATTCAGTACTTCTGCTAGTGGGTGGAGGAGAAAAATATCAAGAAATTACTAGAATTGTATCCGAAAAAAAACTTAAAGATAAAGTTATTTTTACAGGCATCATTGATGATGTATATAATGTGATTCAAGTGATGGATTTGTTCCTGCTTCCATCTTTTTATGAAGGACTATGTTTGGCGGCTGTAGAAATTCAGGCGTGTGGAATACCATGCTTGTTTTCTGATCGTGTGGCTTATGAAACAAAGATAAATCAGAATGTGGAGTTCTTTTCTTTGAATGAAAGTAATGATGTAATCAATACAAAAATAAAAAAACTATTGGCAATGGATAGACAAATTGATAAAGAGAGCTTTGCTCAACGAGGATTTGATATACGGGTAGAAGCTTCCAAACTTGATCAATTCTACAAAAGGAGGATGAAGGATGAATATATGGAGCGTACCTGAATCTATTATAAGAAAAATGAAAATTTTTTATTTTGATCTAAGATATAGAGATAGAGTCGTGTTTAATGGAATAATTAAATTCCGTGCTGGATTTAAAATTGTCATTGATGATAATGGAAAGGTGATTTTTGGGAATAGATGTTTTTTCAATAATTATTGCTCAATTAATTGTAAGAGTTCAATTGTAATAGGGGACTATTGTATTTTTGGTGAAAATGTAAAAATTTATGACCATAATCACTGCTATGTGGATGAGAATATACCGATAGCTGATCAGGGATTTAAAGCAAAACCGGTTCATATTGGAAAAAATTGTTGGATAGGAAGTAATTGTGTCATTCTACCTGGTGTTACAATTGGCAATCATAGCGTAATCGGAGCGGGGTGTATAATATATAAGGACATTCCTGAAGACTCTCTTGTAACATGTGGAAACAAGTTGAATATAAGAAGGATTGACATAGGAGTAAGATGAATGAGTGCGATTAAACTAACAGTATACTGTTTAACATATAATCATGAAAACTATATTCGACAAACACTAGAATCTTTTTTGCATCAGAAAACAAAATATCGATTTAAAGTTATAGTTCATGACGATGCGTCTACGGACAATACGCAGTACATAATAAAAGAATATGCAAATCAATATCCTGATATAATTGAGCCGATTTTGCAAACAGAAAATCAGTACTCAAAAGGTATCGATATTGTAAAGCAGTTTATACTGCCAAATATTGAGGGTGATTATATTGCCACATGTGAAGGTGATGATTATTGGTTAGATGAGAAAAAAATAGATAGACAAATAGATTTTCTCGAAAGTCACAATGATTACTCTGCGTGTGTCCATAATTCGGTTTTTTACAATATGAAAACAGGAAAGAAAAAACCTTTTAACTCTAACGTTACAAAAGAGCAGGATATTCAGTTGGAAAATGTTGTTGATGGTGTTACGGGGGTTTTCCATACAAGTTCGGTCATGTATAGGAAGGGGATTGCTTTTCAGGAACATAGCTTTTTAAATTGCATGAAGGGAGTTGGCGATTACCCCAAAGCAATTTTGATGGCAATAAATGGAAAAATACGATATTTTCCTCAACAAATGTCGGTATATAGATTTGCATCTACAGGTACATCATGGACAAGCAAAAATACAGGAATCTCTAGTATCCCGAATAGAATTTCTCATAGAGAAAATGAAGTGGATATGTTACAACATTTGTTAAATGAAAAGCCTGAAATAGAGAAAATCGTGAAACCGGTAATAATCCAAAAGAAATTTGATGTTTGTGTTTTGCGTGGGGATATGAGCAGTATACATAAAGATAAAGAACTTACAGAGCTTTATAAAAAAACGAAATTAAAAAAGCGAGTTACTATCCTAGGACACATTATACTAGCTAAAATTCCAAAAGCAAAGAAGATCTGTTAAGAAAGCACTTTGGAAAGGATGACAATTAATATGAGAGTGAAATGTGATGAATGAAACAAGAAAAACGTTAACTAATTTTTTGTGGCGCTTTGCAGAAAGGTGTGGAGCCCAGGCTGTAACTTTGATTGTATCAATTGTTCTGGCACGTATTTTAACACCTAATGATTTTGGAACAGTGTCATTGGTGATGGTTTTTACTACTATAATGCAGGTCTTTGTCGATAGTGGACTTGGAACGGCACTGATTCAAAAGAAAGATGCTGATGACTTGGATTTTTCTTCAGTTTTCTATTTTAACTTTGCAGTATGCTTGATTTTATATGCGGTAATGTTCGTAGTTGCACCTATAATTGCAGTGTTTTACAATGATACATCTCTTACATCAATTATCCGTGTGATCAGTCTTACGATTATTATTTCTGGCATGAAGGGTATTCAACAGTCATACGTTTCACGGAATATGATGTTCAAGAGATTTTTCTTCGCGACCTTGGGCGGAACAATTTTCTCGGCATTTCTTGGGATTGGTATGGCGTATGCAGGGTGCGGCGTGTGGTCAATTGTCGCACAGCAATTATCAAATACAGCAATCGATACATTGATTCTTTGGATTACAGTAAAGTGGAGACCTAAGAAAATGTTTTCGTGGGAACGATTAAAGTGCTTGCTATCTTATGGATGGAAGTTGTTGGCGTCTTCTCTATTAGATACAGTGTATAACAATTTGCGTAATTTGATTATTGGAAAGATTTATACATCGGCTGATTTAGCATACTATAACCAAGGGGATAAATTTCCTAAAGTAATTGTGACGAATATAAATGCTTCAATTGACAGTGTATTATTACCGTCAATGGCTGGGCAGCAAGAACATCGTGATCGAGTTAAGAGCATGACTCGTCGTGCGATAAAAACTAGTACATATATTATGGCACCTTTGATGATGGGACTAATGTTCTGTGCGGAGCCGGTGGTTAAATTGCTTTTAACCGATAAGTGGTTGCCGTGTGTTCCTTACTTGAGAATCTTCTGCTTCACATATATGTTTTGGCCTATCCACACTGCAAATCTCAATGCTATTAAAGCTATGGGACGAAGTGATCTTTTTCTTGGGCTGGAAATTGTAAAAAAGGTAGTAGGTATAACATTACTTTTGCTTACAATGAGAATTAGCGTTATGGCAATGGCATTTAGCTTGATAATTTCGAGCGTGTTTAGTCAAATAATAAATTCATGGCCTAATTGGAAATTACTGGATTACAATTATTTTGAGCAGCTAAGAGATATACTTCCGCCTATTATTATTGCGTTGCTTATGGGAGTCGTTGTCTATTTTGTAGGGCTTCTCCAGTTGCCAACAATTATTGTGATATTTATTCAGATTATCACAGGTGCTGCAATTTATATTGGAGTATCTTTGGTATTGCATTTAGAGGAATTTGAATATCTGTTCGGAATGATTAAATCGTTTTTGAAAAGATGAGGAGGTTTGAATTTATGGAAAACAAAATTTTGGTAACTCGTTCGTCAATGCCAGAGCTTGATGAGTATATGAACGAAATTACATCGATGTGGGATAGTCATTGGCTGACCAATATGGGACCGAAACACAAGGAACTTCAGGTAAATCTGTGCGATTACCTCGGAGTTGAAAACATTGATCTTCTAACAAATGGTCATATGGCATTGGAACTCACATTGCAGGCTATGAATTTGCAAGGGGAAGTTATCACGACGCCGTTTACTTTTGCATCTACAACCCATGCGATTGTCCGTAATGGATTGACCCCGGTGTTTTGTGATATTGACCCGGATACCTATTGTATGGATGCAAGAAAAATTGAAAAGTTGATTACGGATCGTACTTGCGCAATCATGCCAGTTCATGTATATGGAAATGTGTGTAATATCGAAGAAATTGAACGCATTGCACATAAGTATGAACTGAAGGTTATTTATGATGCTGCGCATACGTTTGGCGAAACGTATAAGGGAAAGGGAATTGGCTCTTTCGGTGATGCTTCGTGCTTTAGTTTTCACGCCACAAAGGTATTCAATAGTATCGAAGGCGGTGCTGTCTGCTATAAGGATAAGCAGTTGGGGGCTAAACTTTATGAATTGAAGAATTTTGGTATCCACGGACCAGAGGAAGTGCCTGCTATTGGTGCAAATGCAAAAATGAATGAGTTCTGTGCAGCAATGGGAGTTTGCAATCTTCGTCATGTCGATGGGGAAATTGCAAAGCGCAAGGCTGTGGTCGAGAGATATCGCGAAAGATTGAGCAGTGTGGATGGAATCCAACTTAATTGCGTTCAGGATGATGTGAAGAGCAATTATGCATATTTCCCTGTTGTATTCGAAGAAAAATTATTCGGTGCAAGTCGCGCAGAAGTATTTGACAAATTAGCAGAAAACGGAATTGGGGCCAGAAAGTATTTTTACCCTCTGACCAATACATTTGAGTGCTTCCACGGAAAGTATGATGTTACGAAGACACCTGTTGCCTTACATATCAGTAAACGAGTACTTACGTTGCCTTTGTATGCTGATTTGGCACTGGAGGACGTAGATAGGATCTGCAATATTATTTTGAGTTGCAAATACTAAGGAGGGAATAACGTGAAAAAATTGATGGTTTTGGGAGGATCGCGCTATGCACTCCCGGTGATTAAAGCAGCACATGATCTTGGAATTTATGTGATTACTTGTGACTATCTACCAAATAACATTGCACACAAGTATTCTGATGAATATTGCAATGTCAGCATTATCGACAAGGAAAAGACACTTGAGACGGCAAAGAAGTTGAATATTGATGGCATCATGTCTTTTGCCTGTGATCCTGGCGTTATTACGGCAGCTTATGTGGCAGAACAAATGGGACTGCCCAATGTGGGACCGTACGAGTCGGTTTGCATATTGCAAAATAAAGGGAAATTTCGTGAGTTTCTGGCGAAGCATGGCTTTACTGTTCCGACGGCAAAAGGCTACAAGAATGTTGATGAAGCATTAAAAGATGTTGAGATGTTCCATTGGCCGGTAATCGTCAAACCTACCGATTCGGCTGGTAGCAAAGGTGTAACTCGTGTGGATGAACCAAGGAATTTGAAAAAGAGCATCCAGTATGCCCTGTCATACTCGCACTCGGACGAGTTCATTATCGAGGATTTTATCACGCAGCATGGCTATTCATCCGACACAGATAGTTTCTCTATCGATGGCGAGTTGAAGTTTGTATCCTTCGATTGTCAGAGATTTGACCGAGATGCAAAGAATCCGTACACACCGGCTGCCTATAGTTGGCCATCCTCAATGACTACGGAGCATCAAGAAGAGTTGAAGAATGAGATTCAGCGTCTTCTCAAATTGCTGAAGATGAAAACTGCGGTTTACAATATTGAAACGCGCGAAGGAACTGACGGTAAAGCGTATATTATGGAAATGTCTCCTCGTGGCGGTGGAAACCGTCTGGCAGAATGTTTACGTTACGCAACTGGTGTGGACATGATTACAAATATGGTAAAGTATTCGGTTGGCTTACCAATCGATGAAATCCAGCAGAAGCCCTATAACGGTTGCTGGGCTGAAATTATTCTTCATAGTGACGAGCCGGGCGTCTTTAAGGAACTTTGGATTTCGGATGAGATTGCAGAAGATGTGGTGGAGCGGGATCTTTGGATTGAAGAAGGCACCGCTGTTGGAGGATTTGAAGCAGCCAATGAAGCAATTGGTACACTGGTTCTCAGATTTGACAGCCAAGAGAGGATTGAAGAAGTCCTCGGCAACCAAAATAAATATGTAAAAGTTGTATTAAAGTAATTACCAGAAAGGAAGGCACAATGAAAAAAATCGTTGTATTTGGTGCTAGTGGAGATACCGGACAATATTTTATAAAGTACTTTTTAGAGCACTATAAGAATGAAAAATATCAAATTGTTGCAACCGGCACTCGCGAAACAGATTATTTTGACCAATTGGATGTTCCGTATTATCGGGTGGATATCACAAATAAGGATGAATTTTCAAAACTTCCAAATGATGTTTATGCCGTGGTTGATCTCGCTGGTGCGATGCCAGCGAGAATGAAAGGATACAATCCTTATAAGTATATCGATGTAAACATTACTGGCAATCTGAATATATTAGAATATTGCAGAAAAAACAATGCGGATCGTATTTTGTTTGCGCAGAGTTTTGGCGATATCAAAGATTATGGAGACGAAAATCCACTTTTGACGGTGGACTTACCGCGTAAATTCAGTTTCACGACAGACCATACTATTTATGTGATGTCGAAAAACTTTGCGGTAGATATGATTGAAAACTACCATCAGATGTATGGTCTGAAGAGATTTATTTTTAGACTGCCGACCATCTATCTCTATTCACCAATCGATACGTTTTATGTAGATGGCGTAGAGAGAAAAATTGGATACCGATTTCTCATTGATAAAGCAATAGCAGGAGAGCCCATTGAAGTGTGGGGGGATTCAAGTCGCGTAAAAGATATGGTTTATGTCAAAGATTTCTGCCAAATGCTCTATAAAGCACTGTTTGTGAATCGAAATTGTGGATATTACAATGTTGGTACGGGCGTTGGAACTTCACTTTTAGACCAAATCAAAGGAATCGTTGATGTATTTGGAGAAAACGGTAAGAAATCAAAAATTATAATGCGACCGGATAAGCCTAATGCACCGCAATATATTATGGATATAACACCAGCCGTACAAGAACTTGGATATCATCCTCAATATAGCTATTTGGAAATGTTGCAGGATTTCAAGAAAGAAATGCAAAATAGCATGATTAGCTGTAATTCACGGTGACTGATATCCGCGCTGTATTTCATGCGGAATTTAGTACGGAGAGAAATACAAATAAATCATTAATAAATGTTGTGAGAATTGAATGAAATATGCCTGTGTACTTCGGTACATGGGCTATGCTACTCGAATCATTGCATACCTCTACGAGGTGAGTAGTAGGCAACGTAATGTTACATTATTACGGCAGAAATGCATTGAAAACGACTATAAGTAATGTAGCCGAACAAGTGAGAACATTTATGAGGAATGAATTATGAATATAAAAATTGTGACTTGTCACTATGCATATAATTATGGCGCTGTCCTTCAGACATATGCACTCTGCAAGTTTCTTAATGATTGTGGAAACAATGCAAAGGTGATTAATTACAGACCATGGTATTATAAAGGGTCGACCAAAACAAAAAACAAGCTAAAGTTATTGTTGAGAAAAGTGATTAGAATTCCAGATAATTATAAGTCTGAGAAAGTGTTTTATGGATTCCTAAAGAAATATGTACCGCTGACTGCAGAATACAAAAACTATAAAGAAGTTGAAAAATCTGAAAGCGAGGCAGACCTGTTTATCGCTGGCAGCGATCAAATCTGGAATTTCAATCTGCCAAATGGAAAAGATGGCGTTTTTTACTTGGACTTCGTCAAAAAGGGAAGGAAATCATCTTATGCTGCCAGTCTTGGAATGGATTCCTTGACAAATGAACAGCTTGTAACTTTAAAAGATAAATTAAAACGTTTTGACTATGTGTCACTGCGAGAAAAATCGGCGAGATATATTTTTGAAGCAGCAGGTTTGCAAAATATTCAAGTCGTTTCTGATCCAGTATACCTTTTAAGCCGATATGAGTGGAATAGTATTTCAAAAAAACCTGACAATATGCCAAGCGGGAAATATATTTTAGTGTATGCATTTAATAGACAAAAGGAAATATTTGACTTTGGTAAAAAAATGGCAAAAAAATATGGCTTCAAAGTTTTGTCAGTAAATACTTTTTGGGAAGACATTTTAAATAAGACAGATCACTATTTCTGGAATTGTATGCCGGAGGAGTTTCTTTATCTGGTTAGTCATGCAGAGTGCGTTGTTACAAATTCCTTTCACGGTCTTTCGTTTTCTATGATTTTTAATAAGCCGGTAATTCTTTTTGAAAAGGATGATAAGGGAAATTCAAGAATGAATGACCTAATCGATGTGCTGGATGCATATGAAGTGAAGGATAAAACTGTGAAAGAGCAAGTAGCAATACCAAAAATTGATTTTGATGTCATAAATAAAAATATCGATTCTTATCGTGCCCGGTCAATTCAGTATTTGGACCTTTTGACAGAGGGGGATAAAGAAAAATGAAGACGGTGTGTGAGCTGAATAAATGTACAGGCTGTATGGCGTGTGCAGATGTATGTACAAAAGCGGTGATAGATGTACACGTTGACATGGAGGCATGTAATGCGGAAATAGATGACCAGAAGTGCATTGATTGCGGAGCTTGTAGTAGGGTATGCCAAGTGAATGCCCCTGTTGTATTAAAAAAGCCTATAAGTTGGTATCAAGGATGGTCAAGGGATGAAACAACTAGAGAAAACTGTGCTTCTGGCGGATTTGCAACGGAAATATCAAGAGCATTTATAAGTCAAGGGGGAATTGTATTTACCTGTGTATTTGAAAATGGAGAGTTCATATATTCTGCTATTGAAACACTAGAAGATTTGACTAAGATTGCTGGATCCAAATATATAAAAAGTAACCCATCTGGTATGTATAAGGCTGTACGAAGAAGGCTGCTTGCTGGTGAAAAAGTGTTGCTTATTGGATTGCCATGTCATATTGCAGGTGTGAAAAACTATTTGACAGATAAATTAAAGGAAAATTTGTATACAATTGATTTAATATGTCATGGGTCTCCAGCACCAGAATTGTTGAAGCTTTTTCTGAAAGAACATGAAATTGAATTGAATTCAATTTCAGCAATTCGATTTCGTCAGAAAGATCATTTTCAGGTTGAGCAGAAAGAAGAAAATGATTACAAAAATGTTGGAGCGAAAGGCGTATTGGACTCGTACATGATAGGTTTTCTTGGAGGTTTATTTTATACAGAAAACTGTTATGAATGTAAGTATGCACAGTTGAATCGAGTTTCCGACATTACAATTGGGGATTCATGGGGAAGTGAGTTGCCGACTGAGGAACAAAAAAAAGGAATTTCACTTGCCTTGTGCCAAACAAAAAAAGGTGAACAGATTCTAAAAGTGTCAAATGTTGAATTGCGGACAGTTGATTTGAGTCTAGCACTGCAACATAATCATCAGCTTGTAGCTCCATCTGCTATTCCAAAGCAGCGTAACAATTTTTTTGAGGGAATTCATTCAAACAAAAGTTTTGATTCTATGATTTGGAAAACCTGTTTTGTGAAAAGTGTAAAGCAAGAAATCAAGAAAATACTTATTCGTCTGAAAATTTATAGGGGGGAAAGGCTGAATATAGCATATCTGTAAAAAATAATGACTTTTGATTAAAAGTATATTCGAATTATAACGGTGGATGAGAGGATTATGGCGGAATTGATAGATACAATAGTATAGGCAGAGCAAGCTACTGGGAAATTGAAAATGCAGCCCCAAAGTTTGATGACGATAAAGGCGTATCATTGGTTTTGGTGAATAACGAAGCAGATGAAAACGTATTTGAAGGCGTGAAAGACAAATTAGTCTGGAAGCAAACAGAACTAAAAGAGGCTCTTCATTTAAATGTGGGGCAAAATGTCCCGAAAGTACCGAAAACTAAGGAAGAATTGCTTTATAAGAACTGAATAATTGAAAAAAAGGTAACTTTAATAAACTGACTATGTGATGGTCAAAAAAAGAAGTGGATATTTGGTCATATAACGACCACCCTACAATGCGTATGAGAGGACGAGATAGTCCTTTTTTTCGTGGAAATTTATTAAGTATCTACCTCCTGATTGTTTGATCACGACATGGGCAGTTTATTACTGCCGGATCCATGGTTTATCCGTAAAGTTTTGGAAATGAGATTCCATTTTTCGCAAGGATATCCTGAAGGGTGAAAGAATACTCTTGAAGAGTATGATAGTCCTCTCTGAGCTGTTGAAAGGATCTCTCGGCTTCATGGATGGTATTTTCTGCCACGACAAGCTCTGTTTCGAGTTCCTGAATGTAGAGCTTGTAGGGGAATGGTTCATTAGCAAATTCAAAATCGTTACGGTTGATCATAGCTGAGATCCCCCTTTCTTTGTGCGGTTACGTTGGAAGAGCGTTGCCGGACTGGTGACAAACTGTGTGGAACTGCATGTGAGCAGGATCCGCTTTCGAAAGGACTCGAAGTTGTGAAGTCCATAACAGATCCGTTTCAGAACCTTGATTCGGTTGTTGTAGCCCTCACAGACACCGTTGGATTTATTGTATTTCCAGGTGTTCTGTATGTATCCACGCCAGTGGCGGACCATGTTTGCAACATGGCGTATTTCCGGAACGTCAGAAGAGCAGTAAACTTCGAGCCATTCGGTCAGCTGTGCACGCTGGAGAGCAGGTATGGTCATGTCGTTGATGTAGTGGAAACACTGAAGTGCCTGATAGGCTTCATTGAGATAAGGATAGGATTTCAGAAGCTTGTCGATGCGTTTTTTCACAACCAGGGCTTTCCGGTCATACTTGGAATCGATGCCGGACTCCTTGGCAACGAGCATGCGCATGGATCCCTTCAGCAACCGGTAGTTTGGAGCAGATGGATCCAGATCACGCTGGAGCTGCACTCGGATCGAGCTGACACATTCATTCAGATGTTTGATGACATGGAACATATCGATGCAGATCATGGCGCGAGGGAACATTTCTTTCGCAACAGAAACAAAGCCGTTGTGCATGTCACAGCAGTAGAAGCGGACTTTGTCACGTTCGGATTTGGGAAACTGACGGAAGTATTTTTTGAGGTCAGCAACCCGGATCACAGGAAGGACATCGATGACGGAACGATCATCACCATCGACGATGTTGGTGTGGTATTTGCCTTTGAGCCAGCGATGCCGGTCACTGTCCCAGATGTCGCTGTCGCCTTTGAATTCATCAATGGCGATGGTTTCGGGAAGCTTGCTGACAGTATCAAAGCTGATCAGATCGAGGATGGAGTAGACGATAGATTCGGATACGCCGTTTTCTTCTGCGACAGCTCTGAGAGACTGCATTTTCGTCAGTGAGAGACAGATGTCGATGTAGAGAAGCTGAGTGATGTGGAGCGTCGGATGAAGCCATTCCGGATGCTGCATGAAAGTACGGCGGCAGGATTTGCAGTAGTAGCGTTTCCGCTGCATGTGCAGGTGAGTTGATCTGTGGTGGACTGCAGAGTGGTATACCGTGTAGTCTCTGCTGGAATTTTTGATTGTACAGTCATGAGAACCGCAGTGAGGACAGACTCGTTCTGATTCTGGAAAAGAGATCCAGAGTTCCTCGTAGTTAGAGCGGTGTGCCAGTTTTTTGACGGTTACCTCTGCCGGAAGACCGGCTAAGGAATTTATGATTTTCGTAGTCATTGTTGCTACCTCCTGTTGTTTTTATTTATTGTCTGTCGGAAAGACAATATGATGCCATTATAGCATCGAACCGGTGGCAACAGTGGTTTCGCAAGTCGTAAATTTAAGACTTGCTGTGGATGTCCCCAGAAAAGAAAGAAGAACTACTGAAAAAGAAGGGGATTTTAGAGAAAACCCCAGAAAAGGAAGTAGAATCCCCCAGAGAAAAAGGAGAACCGATTTGTTACTCAAACTTTGCATTTGAATAAGTGTCTATGCGCCTTAAGAATACAATAATAAATGACATAAATATAGAATGAAACCGTTTAATTTGGTGAACCCATTATTACTATATATTTGCCCTGTATGAGGTGAAGAACGCTCTATAACTTTAGTTTCATTCAATAACAGGTATTAAAAAGTATTGAATTTATTGAAAATATTTGACATGTGCATTTATAGCTGTATTATGCATATAAGAGCAGAGAACTAAAATCTGGTCTCTGCTCTTAGTAACTATCAATAAAGTCTTATGTCAGTTTTTTGAGTTTACACAAAACTTGAAACGGTCTCGATAGATAGCACAAATTTATACCAGTCTGGTACACCTACGCCTCCTTATCTCAACAACCAGTCAATCACATTCACAACCTTTATTCCATCATAATTCCCAAGTGAAAAGTGATCCAGAGTCAGGACAACTTTCTCATAATTATCCGGGATGCTTCTCAGTGGTTTCATTTCTCTTTCAAAGGTTTCTTTAGCTGTCATATCTGCAGTCACCTGGTAGTAGGTGAGTACGCCTTCTTTTTGTACGACAAAGTCTACTTCTGTGGCACCATATTTTCCGATATTGATCTTGTATCCTTTTCTCATAAGCTCGAGGAATACTATATTTTCAATAGTAAAGCCGAGATCATAACGCTTTCTTGGGAGAATGTGATTTCGAATTCCCATATCTACCATATATAACTTATTATTGATCTTCAGGAGCTGTTTGCCGACAATGTCAAAGCGCTCTACGGAATAAAATATAAACGATTCTTTTAAAGCGTCTACATAATCGCTGACGGTGTTTTGTGAAATTTTTCTTCCGGACGAGGTCAGGTAATTGGTTATGCTTTTCATGGATACGGGGCTGCCAATTACGCTCGCTAAATATCGTGCAATATTCTTTAACAATGCGATGTCTGTGATTTTTCGTGTATTGCCTTCTTTTTCTTTTCTTAACTGTCGCTGCTCAATATCTTTTACAATAACTGTGTTGTAGATTCCCTCCAGGTACTGATCTACTTTCTCGTCTGTTCGGTTCATCGCTGCTACATATGGGATTCCCCCTGTTTTCATAAACTCTGCAAAGGCTTCCTCTTTTGGCAATCCGGTCTGTGCAATGTATTCACGGAATGAAAATGGTAACATTTTTATTTCCGTATAACGACCCGACAACAATGTTGCAAGTTCACTTGACAGCATATAAGCATTCGAGCCGGTGATATATATGTCTACCTGATCTTTGATGGAAAGGCTGTCAACGACTTTTTCAAACGCTGGAACTTCCTGAACCTCATCCAGAAAGATATAGGTCATCTTATCGGTACACAGCCGTTCTTTGAGATAACGATATAATTCCATATAGTCTTTTAGTGGTTCATAATCCAGATTTTCGAAATTAATGGAAATAATCTGCTCAGGTGCAACGCCTTCTGCTAATAGTCTCTGTTGATACTGTTCCAGAAGTACGGATTTTCCACAGCGGCGAATTCCGGTCACTACTTTAATCTGTTGTTCATCCTTCCATGCCCAAAGCTGATCAAGGTATTCTTTTCGTTCAACCATATCTTCATTCCTCCTTTTTCCTAATATAGCATATTATACACGAAAATTCAAAATAATTTCCCGTTTCGGAAACTTTTTGATGATTTTCAACCATTGCAATACACTTTTTGTAATGCTATACTTTAACCAAAGTGTTGAATTTGGGAGCCGTGTGGGATCACGATCTGGGATACCACGCGGCTTTTTGGATTTACGCATATCAGGGAGGAGTGAACGCAGTATGTTAGACAGAACACCACGGGTATTTATATCGTATTCATGGACATCGATGGAGTTTCAGCAGCGTGTCAGAGAGCTGGCGGAGAGTCTGCGTCAGGACGGCATCGATGTCAAGCTGGATCTATGGGAGCTGAAGGACGGACAGGATAAATATGCTTTTATGGAGCAGTGTGTGACGGATCCGGATATCGACAAGGTTTTGATCATCTGTGACAGCGGCTATGCGGCGAAAGCGGACAGGCGGCAGGGTGGCGTCGGAGATGAAACAACGATCATATCGGCGGAGGTATATGGACACGCAGCGCAGGAAAAGTTTGTGCCGGTTATTATGGAGCGGGATGAACACGGGGAGCCGTATATGCCTGCGTATCTGAAAAGCAGAATGTACCGTGATCTGTCGGGAGACCGATATCCGGAGGAATATCAGGCGCTTGTCAGAAATATTTATGAGAAGCCGTCTTACCGGAAGCCGGAGCTTGGAACAAGACCGGGCTGGCTGGATGAGGAGGAATCCAGTGAGCTGTTTTCTGTGAAGAAAGCGGGAAAGGCGGCAGCGGGCGTGAAGCAGAATCTGTTGAATCCAGTGACAGAGCGGGATTTTATTGATGTTTATCTGGAAGCGCTGAAATCCTTTTACCGGCCGCAGGTTACAGCAGAAGAGTATATGCGGGATTTTGGAGCGATGAAGGAGTACCGGGATGCGTTTCTGGATTATGTTAAGAGGATCAGCACAACGACGGAGCATGTTGGGACATTTCTGGCAGATGCGTTTGAGAAAATGTACAATACCCTTAATAATGCAGAGACATTTTCCTCTGAAATAAATGGGGGAGGCAGGAGAAGCTTTGATATTTTCTGTGTGCATCTGTGGGAATTATTTATCTGCACGACGGCATATTTACTGCAGAGCGAAGCATACGAAAGCCTGAATGAGCTGCTGGTACATACTTATTTCCTGCGCATGTCGCCATATGACAGCAGGGTGAAGCCGTCCAGCTATGAAAGGCTGTGTTACCGCTCGGAGATGCTGGAGGATGTGATAAAGCCGACGCTTCCGGGCGATCTTAGCCGCAAATATACTTTGGCGGGGCATTATCTTTGCGAACAACGGGATTATCTGCCGACATTTACAGGGAAACGGATCGCGGAGGCGGATCTGTTCCTTTATCAGGTATTTCGGGGGCTTGATCTGGGCGAACTGGGACTGCAGGCGTATGTATGGTTTCCGATCTGCTATATTTATGCGGACAATAATGATTCGATCTGGAAGAAGCTGCAGTCAAGACGATTTTGTGAAAAGATCATGCCGTTATTTAGCGTGAGCACGATAGAAGCGTTAAAAGAACGTCTTTCCCGCTGCATTTCGGACAGAGAGGTGCGTTACAAGGAAAACTATGGGGAAAGTGCGTCGGCGATATTAGATATTGTAAAGCTTGATGAGGTGGGGCGTTTGCCGTAAGGATGAGTAAAGAAAGTGATGGCAATGTGTTTCACTGAATGGATCGGATGAGATGGGAATCTAACTTGCTATTTTTCCGTGTCAATGGTAAAATCATTGTTATATATGTGGTCAGAACCCCATATATAATGGAAAACAGAACATATTATGATGATTGTGATTAAGAAGAGGAGATTAAAATATGTGTGGTATTGTAGGTTATATCGGGAGTAAACAGGCAGCACCGATCCTGTTGGACGGTCTGTCAAAGCTTGAGTACAGAGGTTATGATTCTGCCGGCATTGCTGTGCGGGATGGTGCAGATAAGTGTAAGGTAGTTAAGGCAAAGGGACGTCTGAAAGGTCTGATCGAGAAGACCGATGAGGGGCGTGCAGTGCCCGGTACCTGTGGTATTGGTCATACGAGATGGGCAACACACGGCGAGCCGTCCGAGCTCAATGCACATCCGCATATCAGCGATGATGGCAATGTGGTTGGCGTCCACAATGGTATTATCGAGAATTATCAGGAGTTAAAGGTGAAGCTTTTGAAGAAAGGATATGAGTTTTATTCTTCTACGGATACTGAGGTGGCTGTGAAGCTGGTGGATTATTACTATAAGAAGTATGAGCATACACCGGTGGATGCAATCAATCATGCAATGGTTCGTATCCGTGGCTCCTATGCACTGGCTCTGATGTTTGCGGAGTATCCGGAGGAGGTCTATGTGGCACGTAAGGACAGTCCGATGATCATCGGTGTGTCTGAGGGCAACTGCTATGTGGCTTCGGATGTACCGGCAATCCTGAATTATACAAGAAATGTTTATTATATCGGTAATCTGGAGATCGGACGTCTTGCAGCAGGGAAGGCAACCTTCTATAATCTGGACGGCGATGAGATTGAGAAGGAACTGGTTGAGATCAAATGGGATGCAGAGGCTGCCGAGAAGGGCGGCTATGAGCATTTCATGATGAAGGAGATCCATGAGCAGCCGAAGGCAATCATGGACACGATGAATTCGAAGTTAAAGGATGGTCGGATTGATCTGTCTGATGTGGGTCTTTCTGAGGAGGATATTAAGAGTATTGCGCAGATTTATATTGTTGCGTGCGGTTCTGCGTACCATACGGGTGTTGTGACACAGTATGTGATGGAGGATCTGGCAAGAGTTCCGGTACGCGTGGAGCTGGCATCTGAGTTCCGTTACCGTAACCCGATCCTGAATAAAGATGATCTTGTGATCGTGGTGAGCCAGTCCGGTGAGACGGCAGATACCCTTGCCGGTCTTCGTCTGGCAAAGGAGCAGGGAGTGAAGACGCTTGGTATCGTAAACGTGGTAGGTTCTTCGATCGCAAGAGAGGCGGATAATGTATTCTATACGATGGCAGGTCCGGAGATCTCGGTTGCTACCACAAAGGCATACAGTGCACAGCTGATCGCAGGATATATGCTTTCGGTTGAGTTTGCGAGAGTGCGCGGTACGATCAACGAGGAGCAGTATCAGGGCTATATTGCAGAGATGCAGACGCTTCCGGAGAAGATTGATAAGATCATTGAGGATAAGGAGCGCATCCAGTGGTTTGCGGCAAAGCAGGCAAATGCAAAGGATATTTTCTTTGTGGGTCGTGGCATTGATTATGCGATCTGTATGGAGGGAAGCTTAAAGCTCAAGGAGATCAGTTATATTCACTCTGAGGCATATGCTGCCGGAGAGTTAAAGCATGGAACGATCAGCCTGATCGAGGATGGTATCCTTGTGATCGGTTCTCTGACGCAGGATTCCCTGTATGAAAAGACGATCAGCAACATGGTAGAGTGCAAGAGCCGTGGAGCTTCTCTGATGGGGCTGACGAATTTTGGCAATTATTCGATCGAGGATACGGCGGACTTTGTTGTTTATGTTCCAAAGACAGATCCTCATTTCGCAGCAAGTCTGGCGGTTGTTCCGTTGCAGCTTCTGGGATATTATGTATCCGTGGCAAGAGGTCTGGATGTTGATAAGCCGAGAAATCTGGCAAAGAGTGTAACGGTAGAGTAGTATTACAAAGGATTATTTTGAGGGCAAAACGCTGGTTTTGCCCTTTTTTTGAAAAAATAGTAATTCTTCGTCAAAATGCGAATCACGATTCACCGCACAGGGGAGTACTGCATACAATACATAGACGATATCTTCGATGTAGGAAACCATATCATGGAAAATGATGAAAAACTGGATTCGGAATTTCGTTTTGCACTGGATCTGTCGGAGCGTGAACGGGAGCAGAGCAGTACATTGAACACGGGCTTTGATGAGGCGACAGCAACATGGCGGGTGATCGTTCGATATTATGGAGACCTGTATGAGGTGGAGCGGCAGCTTCCGGGAGTGCAGGTGATCCCGTTATATCATCAGTATGGGATCGTGCGGGTGCCGCAGGAGCAGTTAGAGGCGTTGGCGGCGATTCCGCAGATACAATATATGGAGAAACCAAAGGAGGTTTACTTCTCTCTGGAAGCAGGAAGAAGTGCCTCCTGTATTAATTTAGTCCAGGGAAGGGAAGCACAGGAGGAGCAATTTGACGGAAATGTCGGAGTGGAGTCAGGAGCACCTGTGCAGGGAAGTGGTCTTACCGGAAATGGTGTGATCGTCGGCATTGCGGATTCGGGTATTGATCTGACACATCCGGCGTTTCGAAGAAGTGACGGCAGTACAAGGATTTTAAAGCTGTGGGATCAGACCGTCCAGCCGGAGGCAGGGACGGATCAGAGAGCACCGGAGCACTACCGGCATGGTGTGGAGTGGAACCGGGAGCAGATCAATGCAGCCTTACAGGGGTCGCAGGAATATGGCAGGCTTCCGGGTGATACCGGCTCGGCGCACGGAACTGCGGTGGCTGGTGTGGCGGCGGGCAACGGCTCCGGTTCGGCAGGACGGCGTTACCGGGGAATTGCGGTGGACAGTCCGATCATTTTCGTAAAGCTGGCATCGGGCGGGGAAGGCTTTTCCAGGACCACGGAGGTGATGGAGGCACTTGATTATATTGTGCGGGAAGCGCAGAAGGCGGATATGCCGGCAGCCATAAATTTAAGCTATGGCAACAACAATGGCGCGCATGACGGGAACAGTTTGTTTGAGGGCTATATCACACAGCTTGCCGGGGTATGGAAAAATGTTATATCTATTGCATCGGGCAATGAGGGGGATTCCAGACATCATGCCAGAGTGAAGCTTGCAAGCGAACCGCAGCGGGTACAGTTTGTGATCGGTCCGGGGGAGAGCAGCCTGAGTCTGCAGTTATGGAAACAGTATACGGATGACTTCTCAATCTTTTTGGAATCTCCGGATGGAAGCCGGGTGCTTGTGGAGGATACAAGAGAAGTCAGAAGATATGAACTGCAGAATGCGTCGGTTTATGTGTATTATGGCGAGCCGACGCCGGCGCAGATCAAGCAGGAGATATATCTGGAGTGGATTCTGCCGGAGAATACAGCAGGCAGTCTGCCGGAAGGAATCTGGGGTTTATGGCTGATCCCGGAAAAAATTGTTGGAGGGGTGGTTGATCTATGGCTTCCGTCCACAGAGCGGATCGGGTTTTCCACCGGATTTCCGGAGCCGGAGCCGGATACGACGTTGACGATTCCATCCACGGCGGACGGAATTATTGCGGTGGGAGCGTATGATGTGGCAAGGGATGCGGTGGCATCCTTTTCGGGAAGGGGAGATACTGCAGATGGGCGGAAGGCACCAACGCTCGTGGCACCGGGAGTTGGTGTTGTGACGGCGGCACCGGGAGGTGGCTATACAACACGAACCGGAACCTCGATCGCCGTACCGTTTGTAACCGGATCGGTGGCACTTATGATGGAATGGGGAATTGTGCAGGGAAATGATCCGTATCTGTACGGAGAGAAGGTGAAAGCGTATCTGATCAAAGGGGCAAGAAGGCTTCCGGGGCAGGAAAAGGTTCCCGACAAAAAGGCAGGCTGGGGAGCATTATGCTTATCCGACAGTCTGCCTTAGGTGCGAATTTGTGACTTAATCATTCCAAAATCCAGATGCTTCGCATCTGTCGCGCGTTGCGCTTTAAGAATTTGTGAACTTATAAACGTCCGTCCTTGATAAAGCCGGCGAGTTCCTGCGCGAAATAGGTAAGATAAATATCGGCACCTGCGCGCTTTGCCGCAATCGCAGTTTCACAGATGATCGCATCCTCGTCGATCAGCCCGAGACTGGCGGCACCTTTGATCATTGCATATTCGCCGCTGACGCTGTAGGCGGCCATCGGAACATTTGTCCGGTCTTTGATCTCACGGATCAGATCGCCGTAGATCATTGCCGGTTTGACCATAATGATATCGGCACCCTCATCAATATCGGCAAGAGCTTCCTTCATGGCTTCGCGTCGGTTGTGGAAGTCCATCTGATAAGTGCGGCGGTTGCCAAACTGTGGTGCAGAATCTGCGGCATCACGGAATGGACCGTAATAGGCAGATGCAAATTTGACGGCGTAGGACATGATCGGTGTATTGACGTGACCGTGCTCATCGAGACACTGACGGATCGCAGCAATTCTGCCGTCCATCATATCGGAAGGGGCAACCATATCGGCACCTGCCTCCACCTGGGAAAGCGCGATCTTCGCCAGATAGGAGAGTGTGGCGTCATTGTCCACATCATGGTCATGGATAATACCGCAGTGACCGTGAGAGGTGTATTCACACATGCAGACATCGCCGATCAGATACATTTCCGGATAATGCTTTTTGGCTTCGCGGAAGGCTCTTTGGACAATGCCGTTGTCGTCATATGCCTGGCTGCCGGTCTCATCCTTATGCTCCGGAATGCCAAAGAGCATGATCTTATTGACTCCGGCATCAAGTAACTGCTCCAGCTTCTCGCCCATGCGGTCGACGGTATAACGGTTCTGACCGTACATGGATGGGATTTTCTCGATCCAATTCTGACCATCCATAACAAACATCGGATAGATAAGCTCAGAGCAGTTCATATGTGTTTCCTGTACCATCCGGCGGAGACGTTCGTCAGTGCGGAGTCTTCTGCCTCTCATAAATTCTGTCATAACTATTCAGACTTCCTTTCTAATACTTGTGTTGTGAATCCATAACAAAGGGCAAAACCAGCGTTTTGCCCTTGATTTCCTCCACGTTACGAGCATTTTCCTATGCCATAACAAAAGGAAAGCATGCTTCCCTATGAGTGGAAAACATGCTTTTTCAGTGCCTCAAAGCTTTCTTTGCTGATAACGTGTTCCATGCGGCACGCATCCTCTGTGGCGATCTCCTCCGGGACACCAAGCTTTACAAGCCAGTTTGATATCAGTTGATGTCTCTCATAGATCATCTCAGCGATCTCGCGACCAGAGTCTGTTAAATATATGTATCCGGCATCAGTTACAGTAATATGCTGCTTCTGACGAAGATTCTTCATTGCAATGCTGACACTTGACTTCTTAAAGCCAAGCTCGGTAGCAACGTCAACAGAACGAACAACCGGCAGGCGCTTACTCAGAACTAAAATTGTTTCAAGATAGTTCTCGGCAGATTCGGTATTTGCCATAAATATACTCCTCCATACCTTTCTTATTGATTCTTATAGAGTGAATCAAATATTGTTTGAAACGAGTATAACACTTTTTATAAAAGAAAACAAGAAAATAAAGTGAAAAAAGTTCTTGACATCTAATAGATGTTAGCGTATACTAACTGCTGTAAGTGATAAATAAGTCAATATCATTTACAAGATTGAATGAAAGCGGATCTGACAGATACTTTCATTGTGGAGGTTTTGCAAAATGATGCAGAAGGATTTGATTATTCAAAAATTAAGAGAACAGGGCTGTCGTATTACGAAGCAGCGTTTGATGATTTTGGATATCATCCTGCAGGAGGAGTGTTCCTGCTGTAAGGAAATCTATTATAAGGCGTCAAAGCTGGACAGCAGAATTGGTTCCGCAACCGTGTACCGTATGATCAACACATTGGAGGAGATCGGAGCCATCAGCAGAAAGAATATGTATAAGGTTTCCTGTTCCATGGACTGCGCGGCAGATTGTGGTCACGCATGTACGATTGAACTGGAGGACGGCTCAAAGCTTCAGTTTTCCGAGCAGAAGATGAGTCAGATCATTCAGTCAGGACTGGCTGCCTGTGGGTATGCCGTAGAACACAGCGTAAAGGGCTTTACGAAGGGGGCTGTATGTCACCATGATGAGCTGACGCTGAAGGAAAGCGCAGGTCTTTCATAGACACTGCCGTTGATAAGCTTACAAGAACATATAACATATGCCAAGGGGCAGAGGAATTGTATGATTTCTCTGCCCCCTCCTTTTGCCCTTTTTGAGTGAATGGACTTTTGGGTTCATAACCATTATAATAAGATAGATCAGTTATGATCTGTACCGGAAATGGGACTATGTTATGTCTGCATCATAAAAATGACAGGCAGGGAAGGAAGATAGAATTATTATGATCACAAGCGAGAATAATGCTAAGATAAAGGAACTCATAAAGCTCCAGAAGAATGCGAGACACCGCAGAAAGGAGGGACTGTTTGTTGCGGAGGGGATCAAGCTTGTGCAGGAGGCTGCACAGTATGGCAAACTCAGACAGGTCCTGATCCGGGAAAGTCTGTGGCATGAACGTTGGAAGGATGCACCGGAGAGTGAGATTGCAAAGGAGTTTTGCGTTGATGGAAACCGGGTTGGTGTGGACACAGCACCGGATGCGGTGTTTGATATGGCGGCAGATACGGTGACTCCGCAGGGAATTTTGGGAATGGTGGATATGCCTGCGTATTCCCTGGAGGAAATTCTTGCATTATCGTCCGGTCTTTATCTGATGCTTGACGATCTGAGAGACCCGGGAAATCTTGGGACTGTGATCCGGACGGCGGAGGCAGCTGGCGCAGCCGGAGTGATCATGAGCAGGGGCTGCGTTGATCTGTTTAATCCAAAGGTTGTCCGGGCAACGATGGGAGCAATCTTTCGTGTTCCGTTTTTATATGTAGAAAGCCTGCCTGAGACGATTGAACAGATGAAGAAGAATAATATTTCCGTCTATGGAACGATTCTCGAGGAGAGTCAGCCTTATGATGAGCCGGATTACACGAAGCCGTCAGGAATCGTGATCGGTAACGAGGCAAACGGGATCAGTGCTCCTGTGAGGGAGAGTTTAACGGGCAGGATCCATATTCCGATGCAGGGAAGTGTGGAGTCGTTGAATGCGGCTGTGGCGGCTGCCGTGGTGATGTATGAGGCATCGAGACAGCGCAGAAAAAGGGATACGGGTCTATTGAAATTTCATTAGAAATATGCTATATTCATACAAATAGATGGAATACACCAAAGGGGGTGTTGTCATGAGCGGTTTATCAGATCTTTTGACGTATCCGTTGACGTCAATGTTTCAGTCGCTCTTTCGGACGGATGAGAATATTATGTTTTTCTGGTTGATCGCATTGGTCGCATTATTGATCATTGAGATCATTACGCTGGGACTTACAACGATATGGTTTGCGGCAGGTGCGTTTATCAGCTTTGTTGCAGCATGGCTGGGAGCACCACTTGGAGTTCAGCTTGCCGTATTTTTTATTGTCTCTTTCGTGTTGCTTATTTTTACCAGACCGGTTGTTCAGAAGCGTCTGAACAATTCGCGGGCGAGGACGAATGTCAACAGTATGATCGGGAAGGAAGGCAGAGTGATCGAGGATATCGACAACTTTAATGAGACCGGTCGCATTATTGTTGATGGGATGGAGTGGACGGCGAGAGCAGCCGACGAGCAGAGTATTACCTCTGGTCAGAAGGTGGTCATTCGGGAGATTCAGGGCGTTAAGGCGATGGTAGTGCCGGTGTCCGATATTTCGGATTGACCCGATTTTGGGACAGAGCAGCTTATAACCAATATAAAGGAAAAGGAAAGGAATCAGACAAATGGAATTAGCAATTATTGTATTACTTGTTATCATTGCCGTGATCGCAGTGTCATGTATTCACATTGTGCCACAGGCAAAGGCTTATGTAGTAGAGAGACTTGGAGGCTACCAGAGTACATGGGATGTGGGACTTCATTTCAAGGTGCCGTTTATTGACCGTATTGCCAGAAAGGTTAGCTTAAAGGAGCAGGTGCTTGATTTCCCGCCACAGCCGGTAATCACCAAGGATAATGTAACAATGCGTATTGATACGCTGATCTTTTTCCAGATCACAGATCCGAAGCTTTACACATACGGTGTAGAGAATCCGATCATGGCGATCGAGAATCTGACAGCTACCACACTTCGTAATATCATCGGTGAGCTTGATCTCGACGAGACATTGACCTCCCGTGAGATCATCAATACAAAGATGCGTTCTTCTCTGGATACGGCGACAGACCCATGGGGTATCAAGGTGAACCGTGTCGAGCTTAAGAATATCATTCCGCCGCAGCCGATCCAGGAGGCAATGGAGAAGCAGATGAAGGCAGAGCGTGAGAAGCGTGAGGCAATCCTGATCGCGCAGGGTGAGAAGCAGTCAGCGATCACCGTGGCAGAGGGTCATAAGGAGTCTGCAATCCTCGAGGCAGAGGCTGAGAAGCAGGCAGCAATCCTTCATGCAGAGGCACAGAAGGAGGCAACGATCCGTGAGGCAGAGGGTCAGGCGCAGGCAATCCTGGCAGTCCAGAAAGCGAATGCGGATGGTATCCGTATGCTGAATGAAGCATGCGCATCCAAGGAAGTTATTGAGTTAAAGAGTCTGGAGGCATTTGCGAAAGCAGCAGATGGAAAGGCGACCAAGATCATTATTCCATCAGAGATCCAGGGACTTGCAGGAATGGTTAGTTCCGTGACAGAAATTGCAAAATCTTCCGGAGATAAATAATACTATTTTTTGAAGAGATGAATTTCCTGCACAGCTCCTGCTGGCAGGAAATTTTCACTTTATTGTGATTTGATTCGCAAGGATAAATAATAGAGAAAGGCAGGATATCATTATGAATCTGATTGGCAAAAATTTTCTGACATTAAAGGATTTCTCCGCAGAGGAGATTACATATCTTCTGGAGCTTTCGGCTGAGCTGAAGGACAAGAAGAAAAAGGGCATTCCGGTTAACAATTATGTTGGTAAGAACATTGCTCTGATCTTCGAAAAGACAAGTACAAGAACGAGATGCTCTTTTGAGGTAGCAGCCCATGATATGGGAATGGGTGTGACCTATCTGGATCCACAGGGCTCGCAGATCGGTAAGAAGGAGAGTATTAAGGATACAGCGCGTGTACTTGGCCGTATGTTTGATGGCATTGAGTATCGTGGCTTTGAACAGAGCATTGTTGAGGAGCTTGCCAGATATGCAGGTGTACCGGTATGGAACGGACTGACCAATGAATATCATCCGACACAGATGCTTGCAGATCTTTTGACGATTCAGGAGCATCTTGGCAGATTAAAGGGTGTGAAGCTTGTATACATGGGCGATGCCCGTTATAACATGGGTAATTCTTTGATGATCGCCTGTGCAAAGATGGGAATGCATTTCGTGGCATGTACTACAAAGGAATATTTCCCGAATGAGGAGCTTGTGGCACAGTGCCGCGAGTACGCGAAGGAGTCCGGCGGCTCTGTGACGTTGACGGAGGATGTGGAGAGCGGCACCAAGGGAGCTGATGTTCTCTACACCGACGTATGGGTTTCCATGGGCGAGCCGGAGGAAGTATGGGCGGAGCGTATCAAAGCACTTTCCCCATACCAGATCAACAAGAAGGTTATGGATAACGCAGGTCCGCAGGCAATCTTTATGCATTGTCTTCCGGCATTCCACGATCTGGAGACCGGCGTTGGCAGACAGGTCTATGAGAAGTTTGGCATGAGCGAGCTTGAGGTGACAGATGAAGTATTTGAATCAGAGGCATCTGTTGTATTTGATGAGGCAGAGAATCGTATGCATACGATCAAGGCTGTTATGACAGCAACACTGGAGCCGACGGTTAAGGCATAGAACCGGTTTGCGGTTTTGGCATCATGATGATGGATAATGCGGGGTGTCTTAACACAGCATCCGATCATAAGAAGATGGAGTGATCTTTGTGAAAAAGGAAATACTTCAAATGCTTCGAAGCGCAGGAGAGGAGTACACATCCGGTCAGGTTTTGTGCGAAAAGCTGGGCGTGTCGAGGCAGGCGATATGGAAAAATATATTACAGTTAAAGGAAGCGGGATATCAGATCGAATCCCAGCCCAAGAAAGGATACCGGCTGCTAGAATCTGCGGATCGTCTGGTTGGTGCAGATATTGAGAGCCGGTTAGCTCCGGATTGTCTGTGCCGCAGGGTGGAATGTCTGGAGACCGTGGATTCTACCAATACAAGAGCGAAGCAGCTGGCGGAGCTTGGAGAGCCGGAGGGGACGCTTGTGGTCGCAGAGGAGCAGACTGCCGGAAAGGGCAGGCGGGGACGCGGCTGGGCGTCAGAGCCCGGGATCGGAATATGGATGAGTCTGATCCTCCGCCCGCAGCTTAAGCCGCAGCAGGCAGCCAGTGTGACGCTGGTGGCAGCGATGGCGGTGGCGAAAGGCATCCGGGAATGCTGTGGACTTGAGACAGGCATTAAATGGCCGAATGATGTCGTGATCAACGGCAAAAAGGTCTGCGGTATTTTGACGGAGACAAGCTCGGAACCGGATTACATTCATTATGCGGTTCCTGGGATAGGAATCAATGCGAACACGCCGGAGTTTCCGGAGGAGCTTCGGGACAAAGCAACATCGATCTATCTGGAGACCGGGAAGAATACGAACCGCAACGCACTGATCGCAGCGGTGATGAATGCATTTTCCGATTATTACAGACGTTATCTGGAGACAGCAGATCTGTCACTGCTGAAAGATGAGTACGATGCGATGTTAGTGAATATGAACCGGGAGGTACTGATCCTGTATGGCATGGTCGAGGATGCAGATCCTGAGAAGAGTGAGAAGGGCGTGGCAAAGGGAATCGCCCCATCCGGCGCACTTTTGGTAGAGACGGAGGCTGGTCTGAAGGAGGTTTTATCCGGTGAGGTATCGGTAAGAGGTGTTTACGGATATGTGTAGCGAATAATTTGACGGTATCCGGTCAGGTGTGATGTGATAACCGTCAATAGTACAGAAAGGCATAGAAGATATGGACGATTTATTTGATGAAGATATTCTGAAGCCGGCACCGGAGGCGGATGGTATGGTGATCCTGAGTGTGGCAAATGCATATAAGAAGCAGTACTATCTGAATCCGAAGTTTGCGAAGTTGCCGGAGACGATACAGGAGGAGCTTCAGATCATGTGCGTGCTGTACACGGCAGATGTGGGAGGAATCCTGACACTCCGCTTTGATGAGGAGGGCAACCTTTTGTTTCATGTTACATCGGAGGATGATGATTATTTCTTTGATGAGATCGGAAGCGTATTGAAGATCAAGGAGATCCAGAGGGAGAAGCAGGAACTTCTGGAGGCGCTTGAGTTGTACTACAAGGCATTCTTTTTGAAAGAAGATATCAGTGAGCTGTTGAGTGAAGAATAAATAATATGCAGATGGAGGAATGGCAATGTTATTAGCTGTAGATGTAGGAAATACAAATGTAACGATTGGTGTTTTTGATGGTGCGGAGATGGTAACCCGGTTTCATTTTACGGTTCGTATTTCCAGAACCTCGGACGAATACGGAAGTACAATATGTGAGATCCTGGAGAGAAAGGGATTTTCGGCAGACTCGATTGATCAGGTGATCATTTCGTCGGTGGTGCCTAAGATCATGTATTCCTTCAGCAGTGGTATTATTAAATATCTCGGATGCCAGCCGATCATTGTAGGGGCAGGCATCAAAACCGGTATCCGAATCGAGACAGCCAACCCGAGAGAGGTTGGACCGGATCGTATTGTGGATGCGGTTGCGGCACATACCTTATATGGAGGACCGATCATCGTGGCAGACTACGGTACGGCGACGACTTACGATCTGATCACGGCCGAAGGCGCATTTCTCGGTGGTGTGATCAGTCCCGGTGTAAAGATTTCTGCCAATGCGCTCTGGAATGACACGGCGAATCTGCCGGAGATTGAGATCAAATGTCCGGAGCATGTTGTGGCAAAGGATACCATTACAGCGATGCAGGCAGGACTTTTTCTCGGTACGGTCGGACAGTCCCAGTATATCATCAATAAGATCAAGGCAGAATCCGGCTTAAAGGATATCAAGGTCGTAGCAACCGGAGGTCTCGGCAAGATGATTTCCGATTATACGGATGAGATTGATATTTATGACCGTAATCTGACCTTAAAGGGACTGCAGATCATTTTTGATAAGCAGAAGAAATAGGAGAAACAGGCATGGAAGGATTTCAGATAGGAAATGTAAGGATTCCCGGAAAGCTTGTGTTAGGACCGATGGCAGGGGTGACAGACCTGCCATTTCGTTTGTTATGTAAGGAGCAGGGGGCGGATCTTGTCTATACAGAAATGATCAGTGCCAAGGGAATCTTCTATAAGAATAAAAATACAGAGCTTCTCTGGATGACAAAGGAGCAGGAAAGACCTCTGGCATTGCAGCTGTTTGGTTCGGAGCCGGCATTGATGGCGGACATGGCGGCTCAGATTGAGGAGCGGCCGTTTGATATTCTGGACATCAACATGGGCTGTCCGGTGCCAAAGGTTGTAAATAATGGAGAGGGTTCTGCGCTTATGAAGGATCCGCAGCTTGCCGGTGAGATCGTAAAGGCGGTCAGCAGCAGGATCAGCAAGCCGGTCACGGTGAAGTTCCGCAAGGGCTTCGGGGCTGACGACTGCAATGCCGTGGAGTTTGCAAAACGCATGGAGGACTGCGGTGCGGCGGCGATCGCCGTACATGGCAGAACGAGAGAGCAGTATTATGGCGGAAAGGCGGACTGGGACATTATCCGTCAGGTGAAGGAAACGGTTGGTATTCCGGTGATCGCAAGCGGCGATATTTTCACACCGGAGGATGCGGCGGCATGTCTGGAGCAGACCGGATGCGATGGTCTGATGCTGGCGAGAGGTGTGCGTGGCAATCCGTGGCTGTTTCATCAGATCAGAGAATATCTGGAGCATGGCACACTCGAAGCAAAACCATCCAGAGAGGAGATGGTGCAGATGATCCTGCGCCACGCCCGGATGCTGATCGAATGCAAAGGGGAGCTGATGGCAATGCGGGAAATGCGTAAGCATGTGGCATGGTACACCGCAGGATATCCGGGCTCAGCCAGCCTGCGCAGACGTGTGAATGAGATCGAGAAATACGAGGACCTGGAGCGGCTGATTATGTTTTCAAAATAAATTTGAAAAATATCCATATTCCTATTGACAAAGTAGGGATATGGATGTATGATAGGTACATCTTAATAATCATAGTAAACCGATAGGAAAACAAATATCCGCTATTGAGAGACATGGAAATGAACATAGAAAGTGAGGGCAATCGTATGAGTAAGAAAACATATTCAGAGAGAGCATTAAAATTTGAGACAAAGCAGCTTCATGTAGGTCAGGAACAGGCAGACCCGGTAACCGATGCAAGAGCAGTACCAATTTATCTGACATCTTCTTATGTATTTCACAACAGCCAGCATGCAGCAGATCGTTTCGGTCTGAGAGATGCCGGTAACATTTACGGAAGACTGACAAATCCTACAGAGGATACGTTCGAGCAGAGAATCGCAGCACTCGAGGGTGGTGTGGCAGCTCTGGCAGTAGGAAGTGGTGCAGCAGCACTCACTTATGCATTCCAGGCAGTTGCTCATAAGGGAGATCACATCGTAGCAGCTAAGAATATTTATGGTGGTACATACAACCTTCTGGCACATACACTTCCGGATTACGGCATTGAGACTACCTTCGTAGATCCTTTTGATTATGAAGGAATTGAGGCAGCGATCAAGGAGAATACCACAGCGATCGAGATTGAGACACTTGGTAATCCGAACTCGGAGGTGGTTGATATTGAGCGTATCGCCAATATTGCACACTCTCATAACATTCCTCTGATCGTAGATAATACATTTGCAACTCCTTATCTAGTTCGTCCGATCGAGTATGGTGCAGATATTGTTATTCATTCTGCAACAAAGTTCATCGGCGGTCATGGAACAACCATCGGTGGTGTGATCGTAGACAGCGGTAACTTTGACTGGACATCCAGTGATAAGTATCCATGGCTTGTTGAGCCAAACGTATCTTATCATGGTGTAAGCTTTGCTAAGGACTGCGCACCGGCAGCATTTGTCACATATATCCGTGCCATCCTTCTTCGTGATATGGGTGCAACTCTTTCTCCGGTTCATGCATTTATTTTCCTGCAGGGTCTTGAAACATTATCTCTTCGTGTAGAGCGTCATGTCGAGAATGCGCTGAAGGTTGTTCAGTTCCTGAAGGATCAGCCGTTGGTAGAAAAGGTAAATCATCCATCTGTATCAGAGGATCCGGAGCAGCAGAAGCTTTATAAGAAGTATTTCCCGAATGGCGGTGGATCTATCTTTACCTTTGAGATCAAGGGTGATGCAAAGAAAGCACAGGATTTCATCGATCAGCTTGAGTTATTCTCTCTGCTTGCCAACGTAGCAGATGTGAAGTCTCTGGCAATCCATCCGGCTTCCACCACACACTCTGAGTGCAACGAGGCAGAGCTTTTGGATCAGGGTATTAAGCCAAATACGATCCGTCTGTCCATCGGTACGGAGCATATCGATGATATCATCGAGGATCTTTCCGAGGCATTCAAGGCAGTTCAGTAATTCAAAGCATGTGTAAAATTCTCCTATATGTTAAAAAGACGGCTGTGCACAGTAGTGTGTCACAGCCGTTTATTCGTTATATTTTGGAAAAAGTTCCTCGAAGGTAACATCCAGAAGTTCCCTGAGCAGACAGAGTTCATCCGGATAGATGTGACGTTGCCCAACTTCGATTTTTGCCAAAGCGCTGCGGGTAATATCGCAGTTGTTCAACTGGAGCCTTGCAGATAATTGTTCCTGCGTCAGTCCGCGTGATTCCCGAATTAAGCGGATTTGCCGTCCCATCCTTTTTTCGTATTCGATATTCATAGTATTCATAGTCCTTCTCATATATTTTGCGTCGGTGGATTGGAAATGCATTGTCTCAGAATGCAGTGATCCACTTAATTGAGAGCAAACCTATATTGATTTTATAAGATGTTTATGATACAATTGCACTTGTATAGGTGCAATTATGGCGCATTGTTCTGTGATTGCACGGATGATAAAAGGTTAGGGAGACTACATTTAAAAGAACTCAGACGTAATCCGGTCATTTCGGGGTGGAAGTGGAAGGTTAATAGATAAAGATCTTTTAAATGTAGTCTTTGATTTGAAGCAAAGGTCTCGGTTTGAGACTTTTTTTATTTTTAAAATCATATATTTTGCTATTGTATCCGGATGAAGCTTGTGTTATGCTTGTAAAACGTCTTTTATGAATTGCGCAGCCGGTGCATGGGAGCGCGAGATGGCATTTGGTGAGAGAATGAGTATTTACAGGGAGATAAGAGAAATGAGAGAGCAGTCTGTATATAAAAAGGCATTGACGCTGGCGGTGCCGATGATGATCCAGAACGGTATTACAAATGCGGTCAGTCTGGTAGATAACCTGATGGTGGGAAGTCTTGGAACGGAGAGCATGACAGCGGTTTCGATCGTGGGACAGCTTATATTTGTATTTTTCTTAGCGGTGTTTGGCGGTCTGTCCGGTCCGGGAATCTACGGGGCACAATATTATGGACAGCGTAATAAGGAAGGTTTTCAGACCGTATTTCGTCTGAAGCTGTGGATCACAGCGGTGATTGTGCTGGTTGGGATGATTATTTTTATCACCAATGGAAGCCGTCTGATCGGTCTGTATCTTCATGGCTCCACACAGGGGATGGATGCAGGAAAGACATTAGAACAGGGGATGGAGTATCTTCATATTATGCTGATCGGTCTGATTCCGTTTGCGTTTACACAGATTTATGCCGGAAGCCTGCGTGAGATGGGAGAGAGTGTAAAGCCGATGATTGCAGGGATTGCTTCGGTTTTTGTGGATATTGTCTTTAATTATCTGTTGATCTATGGCAAGTTTGGCTGTCCGCGGCTGGAGGTGCGCGGAGCAGCGATCGCTACCGTGATGGCGCGTTTCGTGGAGATGTTTATTGTAGTGGGCTGGACGCATGCCAGTATCCGTAAATATGAACTTCTGCAGAAGGTTTACCGCACGGTTCGGGTTTCCTTTGCCCAGGTGAAGGGTATTTTAGTGAAGGGCTTCCCGATCTTTATGAATGAATTTTTCTGGGCGGGGGGTATGGCTGCGCTGACGCAGTGTTATTCGATGAAGGGACTGCAGGTGATCGCGGGACTCAATATTTCCAATGCGATCTGTAACCTGCTCAACGTTGTATTTGTTGCAATGGGAAATTCGGTTGGTATCATTATCGGACAGCAGCTTGGTGCATCGCGGTTCGAGGAGGCAAAGCGGGATGCCGGGAAGCTGCGCTGGTTTACGGCAGGACTGTGTCTGATATTGACGGTGATACTGGCAGCCTGTTCCCATGGATTCCCGCAGTTGTATGACACGACGGAGGATGTCCGATATCTGGGACAGTGGTTTATTATTATCACAGCGGTATTTTTTCCGGTACAGGGATTTTTAAATGTGCTTTATTTTACGCTGCGTTCCGGCGGAAAGACAGTGATCACGTTCTTATTTGACAGTGTGTTCACCTGGGTGGTCTCAGTGACATTGGCGTTTGTGTTGTGCCGCTTTACTGCATTGCCTGTGCTTGCAGTTTATGCGCTGGTGCAGTCGGCAGACCTGATCAAAGTTGTGGTGGGCTATGTCCTCGTCAAAAAAGGCATATGGATCACCAATCTTGTGGTATGAAGCTTTTTCGAGCCTTTTGCCGGAGCGCATAAAAGGTTTTCAGACTTTAAATACATTGGAGGAATAGCGATGAGTAATTTGAAAAAGGATGAGAAGGATCCGGGACTTTGCGGCAATGAGCGGATCGAGGCAGCGATTGCAGGGCTGCAGCAGGAGACATCACAGGAGCATCTGGCACATACGCTGACGGTGATCCGCCAGAGAATGCGAGAGGGCGGTCAGCTTATTATTGCGGTAGAGCCGCCGAACGGTGACGGAGGACTTCGGATTCAGGCAGTCCGGACCGAGGATGGAAGAAACTGGTGGACGGTATTTACCGGCTTTGATGAGGAGCTAAAGGGAAGCGACAGCGTGAAGTCTACGTTTCTGACGGATATGCGCCAGGTGTTTTCAAAGGCGGTCCGGACGGAGGAGATCGAGGGGATTATATTAAATCCGTGGAACAGAACGCTGATGTTAGATAAGACACTTCTTCGGGTGATATTGGGGGAGATGTAGCAATTACCGCCAGCGAAGCTGTCGGCCGCTGCATACGCAGCTTGTTAATTGCTTATTCTATTTAGAACAGCCTGCGGGGAAGGGGAGGGATCAATAAAGTTACTATTCACGGCAATTCCAAATAGAATGCGCAATTACCGCCAGCGAAGCTGTCGGCCGCTGCATACGCAGCTTGTTAATTGCTTATTCTATTTAGAACAGCCTACACGGCGAAAGCCGGCAAACCGAACGGGATATTACATGCGAGCATGTAATCCCGCCCGATTTGCCGGCTTTTTGCCGTGAATAGTAACTTTATTGAGAAAATTTTTAAAAATCATTGACAAAGGTGTGTTTTTGTATTAGATTATTTGGTGGTTAGAGAATTCTAACCAAGGAGAGTGTAGACTGATACACAATAGATACTACTAATTTGAGGTAGGGAAGAATAAGCATAGTTATATATTACAAAGTGAAGAGAGGAATTATTTATGAGTCTTGATCAGGCAGTTTTAGGAACAGAGTACATCATCAAGGATATTTCAACAAATGACGAAGAGATGAAAGCGTTTTTGTTTTCTCTGGGATGTTACAGCGGTGAGCCGATTACGGTTGTGTCTCGCAAGAAGAATAACTGTGTTGTGTCCATCAAGGATGGACGTTACAACATTGATATTGATTTAGCGAAAGCTATTTTGATATAAATAATACAATATAAAGCTATATTTCATAGTTTGATTAAGGAGGTTTCTTTATGAGAATTGCGTTAACCGGTAATCCCAATAGTGGTAAGACTACTATGTACAACGCATTAACGGGAAGAAATGAAAAAATCGGTAACTGGGCTGGTGTTACCGTAGATAAGAAAGAATATCCGGTCAAGAAAGATCACTATGATGGTTCTTTGGAGCTGATCGCAGTCGATCTTCCGGGTGCATATTCTATGTCACCATTTACCTCTGAGGAGAGTATTACAAGTGGTTATGTTAAAGATGAGCATCCGGATGCGATTATCAACATCGTTGATGCAACAAATCTGAGCCGAAGCTTATTCTTTACAACACAGCTTCTGGAGTTGGGAGTTCCGGTGGTTGTCGCATTGAATAAAAGTGATATCAACGAGAAGAAGGGTAACAAGATTGATGAGAAGACATTGTCTGAGAAGCTTGGATGTCCTGTTATTAAGACAACATCTACAACAGACACAGGTCTGAGAGAGGTTGTTAAGAAGGCTGCTGAGTTGCAGGGCGCAGGACAGAAGCCACCGTATGTTCAGGGTGATATCAATCTCCATGATAAGAAAGAGGTTGAGGCTGCTGATCGTAAGCGTTTCGAGTTCGTCAATGCAATCGTTAAGCAGGTTGAAACACGTAAGGTTCTGACAAAGGAAAAGAATGCAGGCGATAAGATCGATGCTGTTTTGACAAATCCGGTATCTGGTATTATCATATTTGCAGCAATCATGTTCCTTGTATTCTACATTTCACAGTCAACACTTGGTACATGGCTTGCAGATATTCTTGTAGGCTGGATCGAGACATTCCAGAACTGGGTAGGCGGACTTCTTGAGAATGCAAATCCGTTCCTGTATGCACTGCTTGTTGATGGTATTATCGGTGGTGTTGGTGCCGTAGTAGGTTTCCTGCCACTCGTAATGGTTATGTACTTCCTGATCGCTCTTCTTGAGGATTGTGGCTACATGGCTCGTGCTACAGTCGTTCTTGATCCGATCTTTAAGAGAGTAGGCCTTTCCGGTAAGTCCGTTATCCCAATGATCATCGGAACCGGTTGCGGTATCCCTGCTATCATGGCATGCCGTACCATTCGTAATGAGAGAGAGCGTAGAACTACAGCAATGTTAGCGACTTTCATGCCATGTGGTGCTAAGCTTCCTGTAATCGCACTGTTTACCGGTGCATTCTTCCCACATTCAAAATGGGTAGGACCTTTAATGTATTTCGTAGGTATTATTTTGATCCTCTTAGGAGCTCTTCTGGTAAAGGCTGTTACCGGTATGAAGTACAGAAAGTCATTCTTCATCATTGAGCTTCCTGAGTATAAAGTACCAAGTCTTAAGATCGGCTGCTTATCTATGTTAAACCGTGGTAAAGCATACATCAAGAAGGCTGGTACCGTAATTCTTGTATGTAACACAGTTGTTCAGATCATGCAGTCCTTCAACTGGAAGCTGCAGGTTGTTGCAGAGGGCGCAGAGAGCACTTCAATCCTTGCAAGTGTTGCAGGTCCGTTCGCAACACTGCTGATCCCTGTTGTTGGTATCGCAGCTTGGCAGCTCGCAGCAGCATCTATTACCGGTTTCATCGCAAAGGAGAACGTAGTAGGTACGCTTGCAACTGTTTATGCACTGACAAACTTTATTGATACCGATGAGCTTGCATTAGTAGGAAGCGGTAACAAAGTAGCTGCGGTAATGCAAATCACAAAGGTAGCAGCTCTTGCATACCTGATGTTCAATCTTTACACACCACCTTGCTTCGCAGCACTTGGTGCTATGAACTCTGAGATGCAGAGTGGAAAGTGGCTGTTCGCTGGTATCTGTCTCCAGTTAGCAACCGGATTTACCGTTGGTTTCCTTGTATACCAGATCGGTACACTGATCACAACAGGCGCTCTTGGAGCAGGCTTCGTTGGCGGTCTGATCGCTGTACTTATCTTTGCAGCAGTTATCGTATATCTGATCCAGAAAGCGAACAGAGCAATTGATACAGAGTATCAGCTGGATTAATGATTAGAAAGGGATGATGAGTTATGACAGGTATGCTTGCCAATGTTATTGTAATCGCACTTCTGGTGTTGATCGTGGGTTCCGCGGTTTTATACATCCGAAAAGAGAAAAAGAGGGGTGTTCATTGTATTGGATGTCCATCTGCAGGATCCTGTTCCCGCTCATGTATGTCCAATCAGAAAAAGCATGCAAAAAAATGATCATGCGGTAAAAGTATGAACTCGCGGCAATCATAACAGGATTAAAGGGGATGATAATTTGAATGGTCAGACACTTTTAATCGTCGTAATACTGATCATCATACTGATACCGGCAATTGTAAGCACCTTAAAGCACATGAAGGGGGAAGGCGACTGCTGCGGAGGGTCCAAGGAGAAACCGGTCAAAAAGAAGATTGATGGACCGAAGCTTCGTGAACTGGTCGTTCATATTGACGGAATGCATTGTCAGAACTGTAAGAACAGGATTGAGAAGCATCTGGACGAACTGGACGGTGTCGTGGCAAAGGTCAATCTGAATAAGAAGCAGGCTGTCGTGTCCATTTATAGGGGAATCGATGATTCCGTAATACGGGATGTGATCGAGGGACTGGATTTCACGGTAGTAAGTATGGAACAAAAGTAAAATATAGCATTTACCCGGACAGGGTGAATATGCTACAATGAAGAGGGAAAGCGAAATGCTTTCCCTCTTTTCGATTGATGTGCGCCTAGCGGCGCACGTTTCTAACGGGTTAAAGTCCCGAATCCGCCC